>Ga0183098_10089_pt1:135000-344495 | contig 344495 bp, 294 predicted proteins | sample BioMet9_FD_128884 | JGI IMG/M metagenome (GOLD analysis project Ga0183098, IMG submission 128884) | Microbial communities from bioreactor (seeded with sewage sludge) at Lawrence Berkeley National Lab, California, USA - Biofuel... | ecosystem: Engineered > Bioreactor > Anaerobic >...
ACCGAACCATATCAAACTCCGAATGCCGTACAGGGAATCCGGGCAGTCAGACAGTGGGAGATAAGTTTCATTGTCAAAAGGGAAACAGCCCAGACCATCCGCTAAGGTCCCTAAGTACCGATTAAGTGGGAAAGGATGTGCCACTGCATAAACAACCAGGATGTTGGCTCAGAAGCAGCCACTCATTCAAAGAGTGCGTAACAGCTCACTGGTCGAGTGGCGGTGCGCCGAAAATGAACGGGGCTCAAATCGGACACCGAAGCGATGGATTGTATATTTAGGTATACAGTGGTAGGAGAGCAATCCCTGCGGGTTGAAGCGTGAGCGTAAGCGAACGTGGACTTCAGGGAAGAGAGAATGTTGGCATGAGTAGCGAAAGTAAAGTGGGAATCTTTACCATCGGAAGCCCAAGGTTTCCTGAGGAAGGCTCGTCCGCTCAGGGTAAGTCGGGGCCTAAGCCGAGGCCGGAAGGCGTAGGTGATGGACAACCGGTTGAAATTCCGGTACCGCCGCCAGGCGATTGAGAGAAGGAGTGACACAGGAGGAAAAGCAGACCCGGGCGCTGGTCGACCCGGGCCAAGCGGCAAGGCCGTGGGAGGAGGGAAATCCCCTTCCATAAAGCGGAGCCGTGATGGGGAACGAAAAATAAGTAGGGAAGCTGCGGATTCACACTGTCAGGAAAAGCTTCTATCGAGCCAAGGTGGCGCCCGTACCGCAAACCGACACAGGCAGGCAGGGAGAGAATCCTAAGATGAGCGGGAGAAGTGTTGTTAAGGAACTCGGCAAAATAACTCCGTAACTTCGGGAGAAGGAGTGCCCCTTCGGGGGCCGCAGAGAAGAGGCTCAAGCGACTGTTTAGCAAAAACACAGGTCTCTGCTAAATCGAAAGATGACGTATAGGGGCTGACGCCTGCCCGGTGCTGGAAGGTTAAGGGGAGTGCTTAGCGCAAGCGAAGGTGCGAACTTAAGCCCCAGTAAACGGCGGCCGTAACTATAACGGTCCTAAGGTAGCGAAATTCCTTGTCAGGTAAGTTCTGACCCGCACGAAAGGCGTAACGATTTGAGCACTGTCTCGACAACACACCCGGTGAAATTGTAGTACTCGTGAAGATGCGAGTTACCCGCGACAGGACGGAAAGACCCCGTAGAGCTTTACTGCATTCTGGCATTGGATCTCGATGTGCCATGTACAGGATAGGTGGGAGGCATGGAAACCAGGGCGTCAGCCTTGATGGAGCCAACCTTGGGATACCACCCCTGGTACATTGGGATTCTAACGGACAGCCGTGACCCGGCTGCCGGACAGTGTCAGAAGGGCAGTTTGACTGGGGCGGTCGCCTCCTAAAGAGTATCGGAGGCGCCTAAAGTTACCCTCATGATGGTTGGAAACCATCAGTAAGAGTGCAAAGGCAGAAGGGTGATTGACTGCGAGGCAGACATGCCGAGCAGGGACGAAAGTCGAGCTTAGTGATCCGGTGGTCCCGAGTGGAAGGGCCATCGCTCAACGGATAAAAGCTACCTCGGGGATAACAGGCTTATCTCCCCCAAGAGTCCACATCGACGGGGAGGTTTGGCACCTCGATGTCGGCTCGTCTCATCCTGGGGCTGAAGCAGGTCCCAAGGGTTGGGCTGTTCGCCCATTAAAGAGGCACGCGAGCTGGGTTCAGAACGTCGTGAGACAGTTCGGTCCCTATCCGTCGTGGGCGTTAGAGATTTGAGAGGAGCTGATCCTAGTACGAGAGGACCGGATCGGACGGACCGCTGGTGCACCGGTTGTCCCGCCAGGGGCACAGCCGGGTAGCCAAGTCCGGAAGGGATAAGTGCTGAAGGCATCTAAGCACGAAGCCCCCCTCAAGATAAGATCTCTCATTCTTTAAAAGAAGTAAGGCCACTGGTAGACGACCAGGTAGATAGGCCGGAGGTGGAAGTACGGCAACGTATGGAGCTGACCGGTACTAATCGGCCGAGGTCTTGATCCAAAGATGAAATATTCCTTTATGCTGTTTTGAATGACCTGCCACCTGAGACAGCGCGAAGCGCTGGACGAAGGCGAGAGGGCAAAAAGAGCGCAAGCGGTTTGCCCGACTCAGGTCTTCGGTCTTTTTATGGCTTTTTCATCCGACAAGGATGAAAAGAAAAAGACAGAAAAAGATCATCCTTAAAAAGGGATTTACACAACTGAATAAGATAATTCAAGTGAGAGCACTTGGATTGCGTGACGATGGCGGGAAGGGTACACCTGTTCCCATTCCGAACACAGAAGTTAAGCTTCCTAGCGTCGAAAGTACTTGGTGGGTAACTGCCTGGGAGGATAGAACGTCGCGCAATCCAAATGCTCTTTTTTTTCGCGTAAGCTAACAGGCGTGCAGTAAAAAAGGCAGCCAAGTGACGAATCAAAAGCTTGCTTTTGAGACGCCACTTGGCTGCCTTTTTTACTATACGGCGCAGCCGTGAATGAGTGAAGCGAACGTAGTGAGCGGAACGAATGCACGCCTGTGTAACGTACAACGGTGACCCATTTGAGCCTGTCCGCGGTGCTGACTATTGGGGTGTATTGGAATCCGGGGACACTGGACCAGTATGCTATGGGGGTGTTCCCATGAGGTTAAATATACTGCTGCGTCACCACATCAAAAATCCCCCGGGTGGTCAACCTCAAATGAGGAATGACCGGCAAACTCATAAAGCTCAAGGTCATGAATGGATCGATATCCGGGTTAACCCCCAGCGCAAAGGCCTTGATCTTGGCTGCTTCCAGCTTTTCATTTACTGTGACCAGAGGCTGTTCACTCATCAGTCCGGCGATTTCAAGCTGGACGCTGGCCGTGACCTTACCCTGATCCATCACCGCAATCCCCCCCTCCAGGGAAACCACGTAATTGGCGGCTAACGCCATGTCTTCCTCGTTGGTTCCCACCACGATGATGTTGTGGGAATCGTGGGAAATGCTGGTGGCCACGGCGCCGCGTTTAAGGCCGTAGCCGTGGAGGTAGCCGATGCCGATGTGGTGGGTGTTCTTGTGCCGTTCAATGACGGCAATCTTCAAAATGTCCAGATCCAGATCGATGCGGTCCGAATAACCGTCATCCGTGGTAACAATCTCGCCGGGGACCATGCCGATGACGCCCCGGGGACGCTTGTCCTGGAAATCGTCGGCGGACAAAGGCGCGACATGGAAGGTGTCGTGGGCATTGGTGGCCAGCATGTCGTTGACCTGTGGCAGGTCAAAAGGCATCACATCGCCATCGTAACGGATAATTCCACGCTTGAAGACCTGCAGGACCTGGAAGTCCTCGAGGTTGTCGATAACGGCCAAATCGGCCAGATAACCGGGGGCGATGGCGCCCTTGTTGTCCAGATGGTAGTAATTGGCCGCGTGATGGCTGGCTGCCTTGAGCGCGATAATGGGATCGACACCGGCAGCCACCGCCTGGCGGACGATATAATCGATATGGCCGCCGCCCAGCAGGTCGCTGGGGTGCTTGTCATCGGTGGAAAAAAGGCAGCGGGCCGCGTATTGGGGCGTAAGCAGGGGAAGCAGGGCTTCCAGGTTGCGGGCTGCCGTTCCCTCCCGGATCATGATGAACTGGCCCTTCCGGAGCTTTTCCAGGGCTTCCTCAAAGGTCGCGCACTCGTGGTCCGAGTAGACTCCGGTGGCGATATAGGCGTTGAGGTCCTGGCCCTTGAGCCCCGGGGCATGGCCGTCGATTTTTTTATGATGGGCCTGGGAGGCGATGATCTTTTCGATGACGTCGCTGTCCCCGCTGACGATGCCCTCGTAATTCATCATTTCGGCCAGCCCCAGCACCCGGGGATGGGCGTAAAAGGAATCGATGGCCCGGTAATCAAGCCGGGCGCCGGATTCATCCAGCGGGGTGGCGGGTACGCAGGCCGGCAGCATGAAATGGACGTCGATGGGAAGGCCCTCCGTGGCCTCCAGCATGTATTCAATGCCGTCGGTGCCCATGACATTGGCGATTTCGTGGGGATCGGCGATGACCGTGGTGGTGCCGTGGGGAAGGACGGCCCGGGCGAATTCCGCGGGGGAGACCAGGGCGCTTTCCAGGTGGATGTGGGCATCGATCAATCCGGGGATGACGATTTTTCCCGAGACGTCCACTTCTTCCAGACCGTGGTATTGACCCATCCCGGCGATCAGGCCCCCGACGATGGCGATGTCGCCCTGGCACAATTCATTGCTGAATACATTGAGATAGGTGGCGTTTTTTAAAACGAGCTCCGCGGGCTCCCGGCCGGCGGCGACGCTGACGATGCGCTGTTTCCGTATGAGCTTCCGGTTGATCCTTCCGGCGTAGCTTTCTTTGTAGTTTGACATGACGGCACGTCCTTTCGTAAAGAGATTTTTGAAATCATATCACATTTTATTGTATTCGTCCATTCTTTGTTATAAAAGCGGTTGCCTTTATCTTAAGAACATGTTAAAATATGGACGTTGTGCCATCGGATGGCGCAGCTCTGGAGAGTCTCTTAAATGAGCGCCGAAGGTGTACCCCTTGACTTGTTGTTGGGTTAAGGCTATCTCTCAGGCAAACGGACAGAGCAAGATGTATTTTTGCTGCTTGTTCAACTCTCTCTTAAATTTCTTTTCAAGAGGAGGAACAATCGTGTTTCAATCATTCAACAATTTTCTCTTGTGGTTTGACGACCTGGTATGGGGCGTCCCACTCATCGTTCTCATTCTGTCAGTCGGCATCTATCTGACCGTCCGGCTCCACGTCCTGCAAATCCGGCATCTGCCGAAGGCGCTCAAATTCATGGTGAAAAACGAAGAAGGCGGCCACGGCGAGGTGACCAGTTTTGGGGCCTTGTGTACGGCCTTATCCGCGACCATCGGCACGGGGAATATCGTCGGGGTGGCCACCGCCATCGTGTCCGGCGGGCCCGGGGCCTTGTTTTGGATGTGGATTGCGGCGTTTTTCGGCATGGCGACCAAGTACGCGGAGGGCCTGCTGGCCATCAAATACCGGACCATCGATGAAAAGGGCCATGTTTTAGGGGGACCTTTCTACTATATCGAACGGGGCATGGGGATCCGCTGGCGCTGGCTGGCCAAGGTCTTCGCCTTCTTCGGCATGGGAGTCGGACTCTTCGGTATCGGGACCTTTACCCAGGTGAACGGTATCGCGTCGGCGGTTAACGGTTTTTTTGATCCCCAGAACGCCTGGACGGTGACGATTTTAGGCAGCTCCTATTCCTGGACGGTGGTCATCAGCGGCATCGTGCTGACCCTGTGTACCGGCCTGGTGGTTATTGGCGGCATCAAGCGCATCGCCAAGGTTTCGGAATTCATCGTTCCCTTTATGGCCATCGCTTATGTGGCCTGCTGTCTGATCATTTTAATCGGAAACATCACGGCCATTCCGGCGGCCTTTATGGAAATCGTCCAGGGTGCCTTCGGTTTGCGGGCCATGGCCGGCGGCGCGCTGGGTGCCATGATCGTGGCCATGCAGAAGGGGATTGCCCGGGGAATCTTTTCCAACGAATCGGGGCTGGGGAGCGCGCCCATCGCGGCGGCCGCGGCCCAGACCAAATCGACGGTGCGCCAGGGCCTGGTCTCCATGACCGGGACCTTCATCGACACCATCATCATCTGCACCATGACCGGCTTTTCCATCGTGCTGACCGGAAGCTGGAACCTGGGACTGGTCGGGGTCAACGTGACCACCAGGGCCTTCGTCCAGGGGCTTCCCTTCCCGCCCCAGGTGTGTTCCTTCCTGCTGATGATCTGTCTGGTGTTCTTCGCCTTTACGACGATCCTGGGCTGGAATTATTACGGCGAACGCTGTCTGGAATACCTGTCCAACCGGAACCAGGTGGCGGTAAAGGCCTATCGCTGGCTGTACATCATCGCCGTATTCATCGGACCCTTCATGACGGTGGAAGCGGTGTGGACCATCGCGGATATCTTCAACGCGCTCATGGCCCTGCCCAATTTGATCGCGCTGATCACCTTAAGCGGCGTGGTGGTGTCGGAAACCCGGGCTTATTTCTCCGATGAGAATCCGGACCGGGATATGCTGGCCCATGAGGCCATCCAGGAAAATGGCTGACGCATTAATAAAATGGAAGTGTGAAGAATAATGGACCAACAAAAAAGGAGCCGCGGCTCCTTTTTTATTTGGCCAGGGCCGCAAGCCCCTGGGGATCGATGATTTGCACGGTGCCCCGGGAGAGGTGGACCCAGTTTTCATTTTGGAAGTATTTGAGCATCCGGGTGACCACCTCCCGGGCGGTGCCAAGATGGGCGGCGATTTTGTCGTGGGTGATTTTAAGGGTATCGCTGCCGTCCAGGGTGCTTTCCTCCAGCAGAAAAGCGGCCAGGCGTTTGTCGAAGCTTTTCCACATGACCTGCTCGATGAGCCACATGACCTCGGAGAAGCGGGAGGCCATGATCTGGTTGGTGTAGTTGGCGACGGCGGCCGAGTGGTTCATCAGGTCCTTGTAGATGTCCGGCGGGATCACCCAGAATTCCGAATCCTTTTCCGCCTCGATGGTGATGTCGAATTGGATGCTGTTAAGGATGCAGGAGGCGGTGAACAGGCAGATATCCCGGGTGAGGAGCCGGTAGATGGTCACTTCCTTGCCTTCATCGGAGCGGATGTAGGCCCGGAGCTGCCCCGAGCAGATGAGCAGCAGGCCCACACAATCGCTCTCGCCCTCGTGGAGAATGGTCCCCTTGACCGCTTTGTGCCGTTGGGCCGAGGCGGAGAGTTTTTCCTGTTCTTCTGATGTCAATTGGTCCCAGATGGGAAAGTATTCTTTAAAATGCATCGCGTTACCTCCATCAATATACATTTATTATACTTGTTTTCGCGCGGAAGTCAATTTGTGTCGAAAACTTGAAAAAAGTTATGTTCAAGGTGACTAAATCACTGACAGGCGGCGGGAATTCTGATAGACTTAATCCATATTCAAAGGTAAAAAAAGCCTGCGGGCTTAAGGAGGCGTCTTATGCGTAATAAAGTTGTGATTATTGGGGGAGTGGCCGGCGGCGCCAGCTGTGCGGCCAGACTGAGACGGTTGGATGAAGAACGGGAAATCGTCCTTCTGGAACGGGGAAATTACATTTCCTACGCCAATTGCGGTCTACCCTACCACGTGGGGGATGTGATCAAAAGCCGGGACGCGCTGCTGCTCCAGTCACCGGAGGCCATGCGGAGCAAATTCAAGATCGACGTCCGGGTGCGCAACGAGGTGACGGCCATCGACCGGGAAGCCAAAACGGTGACGGTGACGGACAGCGGCACCGGGAAGGCCTACACAGAGGATTATGACACGCTGGTGATTTCCACCGGGTCTTCGCCCCTGCGCCCGCCGATCCCCGGCATCGATTCACCCCGGATCAAGACCTTGTGGACCGTGTCGGATACCGACAGCATCCGCCAGCAGGTCCGGTACAAGGGCATCAAACGGGCGGCGGTCATCGGCGGCGGCTTCATCGGCCTGGAAATGGCAGAAAATCTCCGTCACGCCGGGGTCAAGGTTTCCATCGTGGAAATGCTGGATCAGGTCATGGCACCCCTGGATTATGAAATGGCCCAGCTGCTCCACGAAAACATCGCGGCAAACGGCGTGGACCTCCACCTGGGTGACGGTGTGGATTCCTTCAGTGACGACGGGGAAGCGGTGACCATCACCCTCAAGAGCGGGAAGACGGTCCAGGCGGACATGGTCATCCTGTCCATCGGCGTGCGCCCCAACGGGGACCTGGCCAAGGCCGCCGGGCTGGAAATGAACGCCCGGGGCGGCATCGTGGTGGACGGCCACCTGCGTACCTCCGATCCCGATATTTATGCGGTAGGGGATGTCATTGAGGTCAAAGACCTCATTTCCGGGGAACCGACCATGATCCCCCTGGCGGGACCGGCCAACAAGCAGGGCCGCATGGCGGCGGACAACATCGCCGGTGGGGATGAAAGCTATGACGGCACCCAGGGGACCTCGGTGGCCAAGGTGTTCGACCTGACAGCGGCCAGCACCGGCGCCAATGAAAAGACGCTGAAGCGCCGGGGACTGGTCAAGGGGAAGGATTACGAAAGCATCATCATCACCCAGAATTCCCACGCCGGGTACTACCCCGGGGCGACGCCTCTGACCCTGAAGCTCCTCTTCGAGCCCAAGGGACAGGTTCTGTTCGGCGCCCAGATCGTGGGCCGGGACGGCGTGGACAAACGGATCGATACCATTGCGGTAACCATTCGCTTAGGCGGCAGCGTCGCGGACCTCAAGGAACTGGAGCTGGCCTACGCGCCGCCCTACTCCTCAGCCAAGGATCCGGTAAACATGGCGGGCTTTACAGCGGCCAACCTGATCGCCGGCATGGTCCGCTTCGCCGACTGGGATGTGGCGGAAAAGGAACCGGACGCCGTTCTTCTGGACGTACGGGAAGACGCGGAACGATTGGCCTTCGCCCTGCCCCGATCGGTGGACATCCCTCTGGGGCAGCTTCGCGGGCGTCTGAATGAGCTGGACCCGGAAAAGAAGATCGTGGTCTTCTGCGCCATCGGCGTGCGGGGGTACAACGCGGCCCGGATTCTGGCCCAGCATGGGTACAAGAAGGTCTTTGTCTATCCAGGCGGTGCCCGGTTTTATCAGTCCACCCATTATACAAACTACGACTTGCCCCAGGCGGCTGCGGCACCGGTAAAAGACAGCGGGGATGCAGAGATGCCGGGGGAGCTTCCAGCGGTGTCCATCCGCGTTGATTGCAGCGGAATGCAGTGCCCGGGTCCTATCATGAAGGTTTTTGAAACCATGCAGGACATGAAGGAAGGAACGGTGCTGGAAGTAAGCGCATCGGATCCGGGCTTTGCCAAGGACATCGCAGCGTGGTGCCGGCGGACGGGGAACGTCCTGCTGGCCAATGAAAAACGGGGCAATGATTATGTGGCGACGGTGAAAAAGGGCAGCGGGTCCAACCCGACGGTTGTCAAGGATACGCCCGAGGGCAAGACGATCATCGTCTTCTCCGGGGATCTGGACAAGGTGCTGGCCAGCTTCATCATCGCCAACGGCGCGGCGGCCATGGGCCGGCCCGTCACCATGTTCTTCACCTTCTGGGGACTGACGGCTTTGCGTAAAAGTCAGAAGCAGCCGGTCCACAAGACCTTTGTGGAAGCCCTCTTCGGGGCCATGCTCCCTAGGGGCAGCCGTGAACTCACCCTGTCCAGGATGAACATGGGGGGCATCGGCACGGCCATGATGAAGAAGATCATGAACGATAAAAATGTGGATTCCCTGGAAGAAATGATTCGGAAAGCCATGGACCATGGCGTGAAAATCGTGGCCTGCACCATGAGCATGGACGTCATGGGCATCAAGAAGGAAGAGCTCATTGACGGCGTGGAACTGGGCGGCGTCGGCGCCTACCTGGGCGACGCGGAAGAATCCAACGTCAACCTGTTCATCTAAAAAATTAATATTATGCTTGCTTGTCCCCCTGGGTCATGTTATATACTATAGCCATGACAGGGGGACTTTTGTCTGCCCGGAAGGAGGGGTTGAGGTGCTGGAAATCGAACAGGTGGTAAAAACCTATGGGGATAAGGGCGTCCGGGCAGTGGACGATTTGAGCTTTGCGGTGGAGGACGGCCAGATCTTCGGCTTTGTGGGCCCCAACGGCGCGGGAAAGACGACGACAATCAAAATGATCGCCGGACTGCTGAGGCCCGATCAGGGGACGATCCGGATTGACGGCGTCGACAACCAGAAAAACAGCCTGGAGGCCAAAAGGCGGATGAGCTACGTGCCGGACAACCCGGATCTGTTTGAAAAGATCAAGGGACAGGAGTATCTGAAATTCATGGGGGACGTGTACGGCGTCTCCCAGAGTGAACGGCAGGAGCGGGGCGAGGCGCTGATCAGGCGCTTTGAAATGGAGGAGGCCCTGGCCAGCCCCATCGCCAGCTACTCCCACGGCATGAAGCAGAAGATCGCGCTGATCGGGGCCTTGCTCCACGACCCCAAACTCTTCGTGCTGGACGAACCCATGGTGGGGCTGGATCCCAAGGCGTCCTTCGAGCTCAAGCAGATCATGCGTGAGATGTGCGGACGGGGCCATGCCGTGTTTTTCTCCACCCATGTGCTGGAGGTGGCGGAAAAGATCTGTGACCGCATCGGCATCATCCATCACGGCCGGCTCATCGCCCTGGGGACCATGGCGGAGATCCGTGCCCAGGTCGGAGGGGACGAATCCCTGGAGCAGATTTTCCTGGAGCTCACCGAATGAAAGAATTTAAAATGCTCGCCCGGATCCTGCTGGACCAGAATCTGGGGCTCTCCATGCTGGCCTACAACCGGCACAACGACACCGGGGCCTTCGCCCGCCAGCTGGCGGCCATCGTGGTCATACCCGTGGCCCTGATCCCGGCCTTCGTGGTCTACATCGTCTTTTCCAGCGCGGCCTACGGCGTCCTGGGAACCCTGGGACAGGTCTCGGGGTATCTGCCCCTGTTTTTCGCCATGACGAGCCTGTTCATCTTTTTCTTCGCCATCGCCTGGGTGATGTCGGAATTTTATTTTTCGGATTCGGTGGCGCCCCTGCTGGCCCTGCCCATCCCGCCCTGGAAGATCATCCTGGCCAAGCTCACCGTGGTGCTGGTCTGGGAATATCTGTTTGCCCTGATGATGATGCTGCCGCCCATGGTGGTGTACGGCGCGGCGTCTGGCGGCGGGGTGTTCTACGTCCTGGGCTGCGTGGTGGTGCTGGCGGTTCTGCCCATCCTTCCTATCTGCCTGGAGACCGGGCTGATGATGCTGGTCTTCGGCCTGGGACGGAGCAGGGGCCGGCGGGATATCCTGCCCATCGCCTTTGCCATGATTCTGCTCATCGGCATCATCCTTTGGCAGTGCGCGGCGGGGCTCAACGTGAACCAGCTTGTGGTCGGAGGGGATGTGTCGGTCTTCTTGAATACCCTGGCCGGGGATCCCGCCATCATCCTGAGCAGCCTGGCCCGGAGTTACCCGCCGGTTTGGGCGGTGGCCTGGGCCCTGGGCCGGGATGGGGCGATGGCTCTGGCCGGGATGGCGGTGCTGGCAGGCTCCGCGGCCCTCGCCATCGTCCTGCTGGCGGCCATCGGCAGTCACTTTTACGTGCGGGGACTGCTCCGGGGCGACGGCGGTGGCAAGGCGGCCCGGGGAGAACGCAAAACCCGGAGGGGCTGCTGGCAGAAACCCTCGCCGGGGTGGATGGCCGTTTTTACCATGGATTTCAGGCTCATGGTCCGCACCCCGGTGTTCGCCTTCAACAATGTGGCATCGGGCATCATCGTGCCCCTGTGCCTGGCCCTGCTCTATCCCATGATGGTGAGCCAGGACGGGGCGGAGCTGGCCCAGGATCTGGCGGTGATGGGCGGCCATCCCGAGGTCAGCCTCCTCGTTCTGACGGCGTTCTTTTTGTTCTTCACGGGGGTGTCCTCGGTGACGGCGACGACCTTTTCCCGGGAAGGCAGGGGAAGCTGGCTGACCCGGAGCCTGCCCTTTGTCCCCAGGGACCAGGTGGTCGGGCGGTGCCTGTCCGGACTGGCGGTGGAGCTGATCGGCATAATCTGTACCTGTGCGATGGTCCGGTGGCTTCTGCCCGTACCGATGCCGTGGGTTCTGGCCTCGGCGCTGCTGGGGCTGCTGGGCGGGACGCCCATTTTGCTCTTCGGCCTGTGGGTGGACATGCATCGTCCCCTGATCCGCTGGGATAATCCCCAGCGGGCGGTCAAGAACAATCTCAATGTGCTCATCGTGATGGCGGCAGGGGTGGTTTACGGGGCGGCCCTGCTGGGAGTCTCCGGCCTTTTGTACTATTTTGCCGCGCCAGCTCTGGGTGTGGCGGCCTTTTTTGTCCTGTCCCTGGGACCCTCCCTTTGGCTGTATCGACTGGATGGCCGCCAGCTTTCCAGATGTTTGGAAAAATTTGAGTGATGCCTGTGGCTGATGAATTGATGGAAAAAAATCAAAATAAGACTTGACATAGTAGTTTGATAGGTTTATTATACATATAACATATTTAATCAATATGTATTGTAAGTTTTAAAAGATCGGTAAGGATCAACCCAGTCATAAATCATTTGTTCAGGAGGCAATACGATGACCATTTACAAAAACTTCACAGAATTAGTAGGCAATACCCCGTTGTTTGAACTGACCCATTTGGAAAAGGAAAATGGGCTGGAGGCGACAGTGCTGGCCAAATTGGAATACTTTAACCCGGCAGGCAGCGTAAAGGATCGGATTGCCAAAGCCATGGTGGAAGACGCCGAAGCCAAGGGACTACTCAAGCCGGGCTCCACCATCATCGAACCCACCAGCGGGAACACCGGTATCGGCCTGGCGGCCGTGGCGGCGGCTAAGGGCTACAAGATCGTCCTGACCATGCCGGAAACCATGAGCGTTGAACGGCGGAACCTGCTCAAGGCCTATGGGGCGGAAGTGGTCCTCACGGAAGGGGCTAAGGGGATGAAGGGCGCCATTGAAAAGGCGGACCAGCTGGCCAAGGAAACGCCGGACAGCTACATTCCCGGCCAGTTCGTCAACCCGGCCAATCCCAAGGCCCATCGGGAAACGACGGGGCCGGAAATCTGGAAGGACACCGACGGCAAGGTGGATATCTTCATCGCCGGGGTCGGCACCGGCGGAACCCTGACCGGGGTGGGGGAATATTTAAAGGAACAGAATCCCGCGGTGCAGGTCATCGGTGTGGAACCCTCGGGCTCCCCGGTGCTGACGGAAGGCCATGCCGGCCCCCACAAGATCCAGGGCATCGGCGCCGGATTTGTGCCGGACACCCTGAATACCAAGATTTACGACGAAGTGATCACCGTGGAAAATGACGATGCCTTTGATATCGCCCGGGCCATCGCCAAGAAGGAAGGCATCCTCGTGGGGATTTCCTCAGGGGCCGCCGTCTGGACGGCCATCGAGCTGGCCAAGCGTCCGGAAAACAAGGGCAAGACCATCGTGGCGCTGCTTCCCGATACCGGGGACCGGTACCTGTCCGTATTGTAAAAAAAGTTATTTCGCTCTCAGGCGTCCGCGCCTGGGAGTTTTTTCAGTTGGAAGAAGGCGGTGCGAACCCGGCCGATGAGGTAGAGGGAGCCGACGAAGACGTGGAGGGTGCCGTCGTCCCGGATGGAGGCCAGGGCGTCCTCAATGGAGGAACAGGCGGTGGCTTCCCGTCCGAAATCCCGCTGGATGCGCTGGGCCATGGCCTGGGCGTCCAGGGCCCGGTCGCTGTCCGGGGTCAGGGTGGCGATGGTGTGGGCCTTGGGAATGAGCAGCTCCAGGGAATGGCCGATGTCTTTGTCGGCCAGCATGCCCAGGTACAGGCGGACGGCTTTTCCCGGGAAATAATCATCTAAATTCTGGACGAAGCTTTCGATGCCGTTGACGTTGTGGGCACCGTCGATGAGGATGAGGGGGTGGCGGGACAGGGTTTCAAAACGGCCGGGAAAGACCACTTCGGACAAGGCCTGGGTCAGGGCATCGGTTGGGACGGCGAAGCCCTTGTCCCGCAGGGTCTGGACGATGGCCAGCACCGTGGCGCAGTTGTCAATCTGGTGGCGGCCCTTGAGGGCGAGGCGGAAGGTTTTCAAGTCGGGGAAGGTGTCGCTCTGGCAGGCGATGGTCTGGCCGTCGGGGTCCCTGGCGACGGCGGTCAGGGCTGCCCGGGGAGCTTCAATCAGGGGAACGGACAGCCGGGCGGCGGCCGCGGCGATGGCTTCCCGGGCCTCGGGCTCCTGGGGGGCCATGACCGCGGTGCAGCCGGGTTTGATGATGGCGGCCTTTTCTCCGGCGACGGCTGTCAGCGTGGTGCCCAGGTAGGCGGTGTGGTCCAGGCCGATGCGGGTGATGACGGCGGCGACCGGGGCGGGAATGATGTTGGTGGCATCCAGGCGGCCGCCCATGCCCACCTCGATAACGGCGAAATCCGTCGCCTGTTCCTTGAAATAACGGAAGGCCATGGCGGTTTCAATCTCGAAGCCCGTGGGCTCGGGATGCCCGTCCCGGACCATGGCTTCCGCCGCCAGGCGGACCTTTTCGGTCACGGCAATCAGGGCGGCATTGGAAATGGGCCGGCCATCCAGCCGGATGCGTTCGTTGAAGGATTCCAGGGCCGGGGAGGTGTAGAGGCCCACCCGGTAACCGGAGCGGGTCAGGATGGCCGAGGTCATGGTGGCGGTGGAGCCCTTGCCGTTGGTGCCGGCGATGTGGATGTACCGCAGGTCCTTTTGGGGATCGCCCAGATAATGGAGGAGGGTGCCGATGGTTTCCAGGCCCAGTTTCATGCCGAAGAGACCCCGTGATTCAATATAGTGGATGGTTTCTGTATAGTTCATTAATAAATGTCCTTTCTATTTAAAGTCAGTATAGCATAGTTTAAGGAAGAATGGAAAGACATCAGAAACAATCGGAAAGTTAATGAAAAACCAAGGATAAATTGATTATACTATATTCTATGAAAGCACGAAGAAACCATAATAAGAACGAAGAAAAAATCATTATCGCCTGCGAGACATTGAGGGATGAGCTGACCAAGGCCATGGAGGCCCATCAGGTCACCATTCCCGTTTGGTGGATGCCGGTCATGCACAACCATCCGGACAAGATGCACGACGTCCTCCAACGGACGGTCAATCATTTCAAGGACGTGTCGGAAATCCGGATGGCCTACGGCTGTTGTGGGACGGCCCTGGTGGGCATCGGCAGCGCCAACGCGCGGATCGTCATCCCCAAGGTGGCGGACTGCATCGAATTATTTCTTTACGAGGAAGCGGATCTGGAAGAGCTGCGGACATCGGGGTATTTTTTAACCCGTGGCTGGCTGGACGGCGAGGAGGGGCTGGAAAAGCAGTACGAACAGATACGCGACCAGTACGGGGATTCCCGGGCAGAGGAATGGATTCACACGCTGTTCCACAATTATACCAAGCTGAACCTGATCGACACGGGGGCCTACGATTTTGCCCCCCAGATGAAGCGGATTGAAAAGCTGGCGGCCTCACTGGGGCTGGAACCGCAAAAAATACCGGGGAGCCTGACCTTGCTGGAACGGCTGGTCATCGGGGACCTGGATGAGCATTTCATCACCGTGCCTTCCGGCGGACAAATCGCGCTGGGGGATTTTTAAGGTCGGAAACTTCCTAAAGACTTTAAGTTGCTGGTTGAATTTATCGTCCATATATGTTACAATTTGTACGTATTTTGATAAAAGTGTTACAAGCCATGGTGCGGACCAGGAGTCGGAAACCGCGCCGGAATTTGAATAAGGAAATGGTAGGGGGTCAATTTGGCTAAACGTAAGGAATCGCATTTCATCCCGTTTTTAAAGAGCATCTTCCGGGATACCACCCAAAGCATTGAAAGGAACAACCTGATGAGCATCGCGTCGGTCCTGTCCATTGTGGCGGCGCTGATCATCCTCGGGATTTTCGTCATTTTTTCCGTTAATTTGCAGCATATCACACAAAACGTGGAGTCCGCATTGGAGCTGAAGGTTTATCTGAAGCCCGGCATCACCCAAGAACAGGTTGCCACGGTGGAACAGAAGCTCCGGTCCGATACGGATATCACGGAGGTCACCTATGTCAGCGCCGATCAGGCCCTCAGTGATTTTTCCAGCAGCCTTCAGGGCTATTCGGGACTGCTCAGCGGTTATGACAGCACCAACAATCCCATGGCGGCGTCCTTCAACATCAAGATCGCCAATCCAGACAATATCAGCAGCGTCAAGGATTACGCTTCGGGGCTGACCGCGGATGGGGTGGATTACGTCAAGTACGGTGAGGAATATGTGGACGCCCTGGTGTCCTTCAGCAATTTCAGCAACATTTTCTGCATCGTGATGGTCATCGTCCTGTCGGTGGTCTCCCTGTTCATCATCTACAACACCATCAAGCTGACCTGCTTCGCCAGACGGCGGGAGATCCGCGTGATGAAATACGTGGGTGCGACGGACTGGTACATCCGGCTGCCCTTCGTCCTGGAAGGGACGCTCCTGGGGGCGCTGGGGGCCTTTGTGGCCCTGCTCATCATCCGGACGTGCTACTACTACATCATCGCTTACGTGACCAATGCCGTGTACCTGCCCATGAACAGCGACCTGGTGGCACCGGGCAGCATCATGGGGCCCCTGGCCTTGTTCTGCATCGTGTACGGCGTGGTCATCGGCGCTTGCGGCAGCCTGTTCTCCATGCGCAAGTTCCTGGATGTTTGATTCAAATCAATACGATTATACAACTACGACTCTTAAAATCGACAACAACTTTAGAAAATTTAGAAGGGTGATTGAATGGTAAAAAGAATCAGTTGCATGGTTATCGGTGTATTCTGTCTGTTGACCCTCCTCTTGTCAGGTCCGGTTTTGGCCGCGGACGCGACGGATACCAATTCGGCGATACAGCAGATCAAGGACATACAACAACAATTAAGCAAGACCCAGAGCACCATTTCGGATGTTCAGGCCCAGATGAAGACCACAGATACCCAGATCGCGGCCATCAATTCAGCGGTGGACACGCTGAATACCCAGATCGCCGCGCTGGACGCCAAGATGGCTTCCACCAAGGCCCAGGTCGACGACATGCAGAATTTGCAGAATGAGCAGGAAAAGGAACTGGAAGCCCGGATCCGCACCATGTACATGTACGGGTCGGACAGCTACCTGGAAATCCTTTTTTCTTCCAAGAATTTCACAGAGCTTTTATCCCGCATGGATAATGTGAAGGCCATCATGCAGGCGGACCGGGACGCGGTGAATAATCTGGAAGCGACCAAGGAACAGATCGCCTCGCGCAACAGCGATCTGGAAAGCCAGAAGGCCCAGGTCGAGGAGGCCAAAAAAGCCCAGGACGATGCCAAGACGGCTCTGGAAAAGGCCAAGAGCCAGCAGACGGCCCAGCTTGCCCAGCTTCAGAAAGAATACGATTCGGAAAAGGCGGCGGGTCAGGCGGTGGCCGATAAATTCGGCCTCAATGGATTGATCCAGCTGGGCAATTATTACTGGCCCATCGATCCCAGCAATGCCAAGGCCTTCGTCATCACCAGCCCCTTCGGCTACCGGGGATCGGAAGCCACCGGCGGCGTGGGAACGGCATACCATGAAGGGGTGGATATCGGCGCGGATGCCGGGACACCGGTCATGGCCATCGCCGACGGCACGGTCACCCAGGCCGGTCCCAATGGCGGCTACGGCAACTTCGTGGCCATTGACCACGGGACGGACACCAGCGGCCAGTCCATCGGGAGCAGCTACGGCCACATGCAGAGCCTGAACACCACCACCGGCGCCACGGTCAAGAAGGGGGATGTCATCGGCTATGTGGGCTCCACCGGGAACTCCACCGGCCCCCATCTGCATTTGAACATCATTGTCAACAAACAGAATGTGGACCCGCTGACGTATTTCCCGCAGTACACGAGCCAGTTTACCTATCAGTAGGATCAATGAGGACAAACCGGAGGAATCCCGAGGATTTATCCGGTTTGTTTTTTTATTGCCGTGGGGCTGTTTTTTTGGTTGGAAATTTGCTAAAATAGAGTTGGAGATACGGCGATACGTCGTCATTTTATCGAGCGGAGGCGAATACGATGAAAACAATTGAAGAATTTGCGGAATTACTGAATGGCCGTGAATATAAAAAGGAAATAACAGAGGAAGAGGTAGCTGAAGCGGCTGCGTCCGGAGTGGTCATCATTTACGGGAAATCAGACGATACGACGGTGATCCACGGTGCCATCGAGGGGGAATGTCCCACAGCCAATGGCGGGGATATCTACCTTACAGAAGACGGGCTCTTTGAAGACTGCCCCTGTCACTGTATCCACTCTCAACGGGCCAAGGCAGCCGCCAAGGCGGTCCACGTCAACTGGTGCAAGGGTCCCTTCGTCTGGTCCTACGTTACGGAGCTGCCCCATGTCCATTTCGAGATCATTGACAACCAGCCTGCGGAAAACTTGAAATTCTGCCAGGGCATCGTCTTTGATCAAAAGGTGCTGCTTGATTAGAAATCATTTACAACATGATGACGTTTTGTTGTGAATGACGGAGATTATACAAGATTGTTACAATATTGATAACTCTCATATCTTTATTTGATGCCGCAGGAACGCTATAATAAGAATAACAAATAATGAAGGTGAGAGGAAGATGAAGAACTCGAAATTATATCTGACAATCGGTATCGTGTTCGTGACGGCAGTCCTGTGCATGACAGGCTGCGGCGGGCAGCTCAAGACCAAGATTTCTTTGGCTGCCGGGGAGTACAGCGGCGAGCAGGTGGTCGAGCTGACGGCTGAGGGCGGCGACAGCAACGCGGAAATTTTCTACACCCTGGACGGCACGGAACCAACCTATTCCAGCTATAAATACGACGCGGACAAGAAGCTGCACATCAGCTACGACGCCACCTTAAAGGCCCGCACTTACGACAATGGCTCGGCTGGCCCGGTTGCAGAAGCCAAATATACCATCAAGGAAGTCAAGGAACAGACCTACACTGATGTGGACCGACAGCTGTTAAACAATATCCGGGGCGCCTACGAGTCGGCAGACGGCAAGAATTCCATTTCCATCAACATCAATACGGCCACCGTTACCTGGAGCATCGACGGCAACAAGGGTGAAAGCTCCAAATATACCATTTCCACACCGACCAATGGGGACGGCCTCAGTGGAACCATGACGGCTCACGACACCGATGGCAAAGAAAAGAAATTTGAAATCAAGATGGAATCCGCCTCAGATTCAACGGTGTATTTTAACAACCAGGCTTTTAATTACACGGGAAGTGTCTGATCGGCAGTCTGAATATCATTTGATTTAATGAAAAAAAGCGGCTTCGGCCGTTTTTTTGATGGGCGGAAGTGTTTTGTGAGGCTGGAAAAACTAAAAAAGACGGACGCCCCGCAAAGGAATTTGCAAGGCGTCCGTCCACAACTGATATTATTAATAAGAGAGGTTTATACAGCAGGCATGGATTTGGTCGCAACCACATCGACACCTGTGCCGCACACATTTTTCAGGACCACATCGCCCATCTTGACAGGCGCTTCGACGACGACGTCGTTGATTTCCTTCATGGCGTCAAAAATCTTGGCCTTGGGGATGGTGTCTGCCGTCTTGACAGGAAGACGGGTCAGCATTGCGCCCTTGATGACCACGGTGGATGGCACAACGCGCTGGGGATTGGTCATTTCCTGAATCCCGTAGGTTTCCCCGTTTTTGCAGGTATTGCCCGTTACGGTGAAATTTCCGTCTGAGCCTTCAACAGTGAGCTGGCATCCGATTGGGCATGAAATACAGACAATGTTCTTCTTCATAATTATTTAGCCTCCTTCGGTTCCACGACGAATCTGATTTCGCCGTCAGGATATTTTTCCAAAACTTCTTTTTTAATCTTGAAGTTGACCATTTCAGCGGGCAGGAACTTGGGTGCCCGTTTGGTGGCAATCTTCTGGTCGCCGATATACGCATTGACCACGGAATTGGCAAAGACCTTGCGCACGCGCATGTAGAAGGTCAGGTCCTTGTCCAGGTTGGCCACAGCCACGTGCTGGGGCACGACATAACCGATGCCGTCGCCATTGACCGTGTCAAAGTTGTTGTCCGCTTCCAGATGGCCGTTGATGTAGCGGGCAGCGCCCTTGCCGGCCAGTTCGGATTCTTCAGATACAAAGTCGACCAGGTCATGGACGTGGACCACATTCCCACTGGCGAAGACGCCGGGGATGCTGGTCTGACGCATTTCTGTGACCACAGGGCCGTTGGTGCGGCGATCGATTTCCACGCCCGCGCCCCGGGAGATTTCATTTTCAGGAATCAGGCCCACAGACAGCAGCAGGGTATCGCAGGGGATGAATTCATCGGTTCCCGGGATCGGTTTGAGGTGTTCATCCACCTTCATGACCGTTACGCCTTCAATACGGTCCTTGCCGTGGATGAAGGTGATGGTATGGGATAATTTCAAAGGAATATCGTAGTCTTCCAGGCACTGGACGATGTTACGGGTCAGGCCGTTGGAATAAGGCATGATTTCACACACAGCCTTGACATGGGCACCTTCCAGCGTCATACGGCGTGCCATGATGAGTCCGATATCGCCGGAACCCAAGATGACCACTTCCTTACCGGTCATGTAACCTTCCATGTTGATGAACCGCTGGGCAGTCCCGGCGGTAAAGACCCCTGAAGGACGGAAGCCCGGGATGCCGATGGCACCGGCGGTCCGTTCACGGCAGCCCATGGTCAGGACGACGGCCTTGGTTTCGATGATCTGATAACCATCTTCTTCGTTGATGGCGTGGATGATCTTGGTTGCACCCTTGTCTTCCATATCGAGGACCATGGTATTGAGCTTGTATGGAATGTTCAGTTCGATTGCTTCATTAATATAACGTTCCGCGTATTCCGGACCGGTCAGCTGTTCGCCAAAACGGTGGAGGCCGAAACCATTGTGGATGCATTGGTTCAGGATCCCGCCGAGTTCACGGTCACGTTCCAGGATCAGCACATTTTCAGCGCCTTCTTTTTTTGCTTCGACAGCAGCGGCGAGACCCGCAGGGCCTCCGCCTAAAATAACAACATCATAAATCATTGTTTAGCATCCTCCCGTTAGATTTCTTTGGTTTTGCCGTTTAAGATATAGCCTTTATCTTTGGCATCGTACATAATATCGTCCATTTCGCAGCCGAGTTCACGGGCCAGGATTTCGACGACACGGGGTGAGCAGAATCCACCCTGGCAGCGGCCAGCACCTGGACGGCAGCGTTTCTTGACGCCCTTGACGGTCGTTGCGCCGACATTGCGATGGATGACGTCGATGATTTCAGCTTCGGTGATGGTTTCGCAGCGGCAGATGATCTTGCCGTACTTGGGATCCTTGGCGATGAGGGCTTTCTTTTCTTCTTCAGGCAGTTCGTCAAAATAGATATGCGGACGGGTCTTTGAGTTGTAGCTTTCGTTGACCGCCGGTTCGATGCCATCCCGTTTGAGCATGGGCAGAATGATTTCTTCCACCACATAATGGCTGGAAGCGGGGATGGAGGTGAGTCCCGGAGATTCGTAACCGGCGAAGTTGACAAAACCTTTAACCGGGGATTCTTCGATGATGAAGTCACCGTCGGTGGTGGTGTAGGTGTCAGCCACAGGCGTGTTACGGGTACCCGCGTAGGAACGGATGATCTTGTTCATGTACTGACCCAGGGCAGGGCAGTTCTTCAAGGCGTTTTCCTTGATGTAATCCAGACGATCCTGGGTCGTGCAGATGTCGCCCTTGTCTACTGGCATGGCGTCCGGGCCGATGAGGAGGTTGCCGTGGACGGTTGGTGAAACCAGGATCCCTTTCCCATTCTTGGTGGGGCAGGGGAAGATGACGTTGTGGACCAGATCGCCGATTTCCTTATCGAAGATGAAGTACACACCGCGGCGGGCGAGAATCTTGAAGTACGGATCGCCGACCATCTTGTAAATGTCATCGGCGTAGACGCCGGCGGCGTTGACCACGTACTTGGCTTCGATATCTTCTTCGGTGGTTTCAATCTTGAAGGTGCCATCGTCTTTCTTGGCGATGTTGGTGACCATGTGGTTGAGCTTCAGTGTGATGCCGTTGTCGACCGCGTTTTCTGCAACCTTGGAACACAGTTCAAAGGGAGAGACCACGCCGGCCGTACCGGAATAGAGAGCGCCGCAGATATCGGGGTTCAGGTTTTCTTCGATTTCATGGACTTCATCCTGGAACATGATGCGCATATCCGGCACACCGTTCTTCAGACCGTTTTTGTACAGGTCCTGGATGATCATCATTTCTTCTTCCGTGTGGGCGACGACCAGGGAACCGGTCCGTTTATAAGGCACACCCAGATCGCGGCAGAGTTTTTCATACATGATGTTGCCGGGGGCATTGAATTTACCTTTGAGTTTATAGGATGGGGCATCGAACCCGCCGTGGACGATGGCGGAGTTGGCCATGGTGATCTGGTTTCCTACATCATTTTCTCCGTCCAGCAAGACGACATCCAACTGATAGCGGGACAATTGCCGGGCTATGTAGGATCCGGCGATGCCAGCACCTATAATAGCGATATCATACATAATTATTAATCCTCCTTGATTAAAAAAATTATTTTATTGTAAATAAAAAACCACACAAATTTCCCATCCTGCGCAGAAGCGTATCGGATACGAAATTAGTGGGGCTCTCCATTGCCATTTATTTGATTGTCATCATTGTTTTCTCAGGCGTTGGCCTGGGAGATATAGGATTTTATGGTATCTGTTGCGTACCATAAAGGTTTGTGCGACGTGCTTGAGGAAATCGATCCAGCGTTAATACAGGTTTTAACTTCTTCTTCTGTTTCAATAAAACCACCGGTAATGATCGGGATGGATAGTTCGGTATTCACTTTTTCAATCAGCTTGGGAACCAGTCCGGGCAGAACCTCCACCGCGTCAGGCTTGATCTTCCTGGCAGAGGTGATGGTAACGTCCATGGCAGAGGAGTCCAGCAGGAACAAGCGCTGGATCGTCATCAGACCTTCCTGTTTGGCTTTGGTAATCAGGGAATTGCGGGTAGAAATGACTCCCGTCGGCTTGATTTCATCCTTGAGGTATTTGACGAAATAATGGTCTTGCGCGTAACCCTTGACCAAATCCAAATGAACGAAAGCCTGCTTGCCCGAAGCGTTGATATAGTCGACCATCTGTTTCAGATTGTAGATATTGCCTGTCAGAAGGAAAATGATATTGCAGGGCGACGCGACCGCGTCGTGAATATCCTTTGGATTCCGGATGGCGGCGATAATGGGATTCTCTTGAAATAAAAGAAAACACTTCCTTGTGGACATAAAGTGTGGCTCCTTCGATTTTCCTTAAGTCAATGATGGCATGACATAAAGAGCGATTCGCAGTTTAGACACCGCATTCCGGCGGCGAACCACCGGAATGCAGGCATTTTTTAATAATGCAATCAGTCTTTGTCTTCCCAGTTCTTTGCACGGCCAACGGCTTTTGCCCAGCCTTTGTACAATTTAGCGCGGACTTCAGCGTCCATCATGGGTTCGAATGTGCGGTCGAGCTTCCAGGCAGCGGCGACTTCGTCTTTGCTTCCCCAGAATCCAACTTCCAAACCAGCCAGATAAGAAGCACCCATAGCGGTTGTTTCAACGATAGACGGTCTGTCAACCGGGCAACCGAGGATGTCAGCCTGGAACTGCATCAGGAAATCATTGGCGCAGGCGCCGCCATCAACCTTCAAGGATTTCAGGCTGATACCAGAGTCTTTTTCCATGGCATCCAGAACGTCTTTCGTCTGATAAGCCAGGGATTCCAATGTAGCACGGATGATGTGGTTCTTGTTGGCACCACGGGTCAAACCGACGATGCAGCCACGAGCGTATGCATCCCAGTGGGGAGCGCCCAGACCTGTGAAGGCAGGAACAACGTATACGCCATTGGTGTCAGCCACTTTCTTTGCGAAGTGTTCTGAATCAGGTGATGTGTCAACCAGGTGCATTTCATCACGCAGCCATTGGATGGCAGCGCCGGCTACGAAGATGGAACCTTCGAGAGCGTAATCGACAACGCCGTCCAGACCCCAGGCGATGGTGGTCAGCAGGCCATTGGTGGATTTAACCGGTTTTTCACCAGTGTTCATCAGCATGAAGCAGCCTGTGCCGTAGGTGTTCTTCGCCATACCAGCGTCGAAGCAAGCCTGGCCAAACAGAGCAGCTTGTTGGTCACCAGCAATACCTGTGATCGGGATTTCGCCACCGAACAGGGTGGTTGTTCCGAACAGGCTGGATGAAGGCTGTACGTTAGGCAGCAGAGCCTTGGGGGCTTTGAAGTTATCGCACAGTTTGTCGTCCCATTTGAGGGATTTGATGTTGAAGAGCATGGTTCTGGAAGCATTGGAATAATCGGTGGCGTGTACACGGCCTTCGGTCAATTTCCAGAGCAGCCAGCAGTCGATGGTCCCAAAGGCCAATTCGCCTTTTTCAGCTCTTTCGCGGACGCCTTCGACATTGTCGAGGATCCACAACAGTTTTGTTGATGAGAAATAGGGGTCGAGGATCAACCCTGTGTTTTCCTGTACGTAATCTGCGAATCCAGGAATAGCATTGAATTCATCGGCGTAGCTTGCAGTACGGCGGCACTGCCAGACGATGGCGTTGTAGACAGGTTCGCCAGTTTTGCGATCCCATACAACCGTCGTTTCACGCTGGTTGGTAATACCGATGGCGGCAATATCATCAGCAGTCGCGCCGACTTTTGCCATGGCTTCGCTGATAACACCACTCTGGGTAGCCCAGATTTCCAGAGGATCATGTTCAACCCAACCCGGTTTCGGGAAGATCTGGGTAAATTCTTTCTGAGCAACGCTCACGATTTCACTTTCGTGATTGAACAGAATAGCTCTTGAACTGGTTGTTCCGGCATCGATTGCCAATACATATTTTTTTGCCATAATATAAACCCCCTATGATTTATAAAATATATTATTTAAATACACACTCGTGTAGTTAAATCGTAATGATGAATCCAAATCGATCATGACATCGACTTGAATTTATTAAGAAGAAGGAATTAAAAGAATTACATTAATCAATAAAAAAAGAACAGAAGAGTACACTGCACATAAACTTTTCCATCATGTGTTGTGTACGGCCCTCCTGTTCTCCTGCCCTTTATTCACTTTAATATTCTTTTAATGAATCCCGATCTTCTTGATGTGAATACATGATATCATATTGATAAAAATTTGTAAAGGGTTTACAGTAAAAAAACTTAGTTTATTTTTTAACGAGTAAAAAATGGCTGAATCTAGCCGTTTCGAAGGGGGGTGAAAAAAGTTACATAGAATATTAATTTACATTAATTGGCGGAAAAACGTGCAAAAAGAAAAAAACAAGAAATAATTTAAAGTAATGGGAATAATTTGCCGTAAATGAGTAAAAAACAGAAAAAACATAAAATGGGGATTTTAAATAATTTTGAACATGATATAATGCAAGCATAATCTAAACACTTTTGAGGAGGGTTTTCAGATGAAAAAGTTTATCAATGACGTCGAAAATGTTGAAAATGAAATGCTTGAAGGTATGTGTGATGCGTATCCCGAATATGTCAAACGCCTGCCAGGCTTTGATGTCATCGTCCGTGCGGACAAAAAGGAAGGCAAAGTAGCGGTCATCAGTGGCGGCGGCAGCGGCCATGAACCGGCACATGCCGGATTTGTCGGCAAAGGAATGCTCGACGCGGCCGTACCAGGTGCGGTTTACACCTCACCGACACCAGACCAGATTCTGGAAGCCATCCAGGCTGTGGACGCAGGAAAAGGCGTGCTCATGGTCGTTAAAAACTATACCGGCGATGTCATGAACTTCGAAATGGCTGCTGAAATGGCAGAAGGCATTGAAGTGGAAGAAGTCATCACCAATGACGATGTCGCTGTGGAAGACAGTCTTTACACCACAGGCCGCCGCGGCGTGGCCGGGACGATCTTCGTTCACAAGATCGCCGGCGCCAAGGCAGAAGCTGGCGGATCCCTGGCGGAAGTCAAGGCCGTCGCTGAAAAAGTCATCGCCAACGTGCGGACCATGGGCGTCGCCATCAAGCCGTCCACCGTTCCCGCAGCAGGGAAACCGGGCTTCGAACTGGGTGAAGATGAAATGGAAATGGGTATCGGCATCCACGGCGAACCGGGTGTCAGCCGTGAAAAGCTGCAGCCTGCCGACGCCATCGTGGATGAACTCCTCGGCCACATCATGAACGACAACGTGGATTACTCCGGTTCCGAAGTCGCCGTCATGGTCAACAGCGGCGGTGCCACACCGGCCATGGAACTGTACATCCTGAACAAACGGGTCCACGACGTCCTGAACGAAAAGGGAATCAAGATCGTCAAGACTTACGTCGGCAACTTCATGACCTCCATCGATATGGCAGGGGCTTCCATCAGCCTGCTCAAGCTGGATGACGAAACCAAGGATCTGCTGCTCAAGCCGGCGGATACCATCGCCCTGACCCAGGATTGATGGCGTGAGCCGGAAGACGGAATGTGTGTGAAAATATTTCGATACTTGCGGCGATGAAAATTTATGTTAAAATAATGACAGACTTTGGGTCTGTCATTATTTATTATCAGAAAAGAGGAAGTTATTATGGCGGCAACAAAACAGGATGTTATTCATTTCATCGAATTATTTGATACGAAGATGGAAGAACACCGTCAGGAACTGACGGATATGGACCAGGCCATCGGCGATGGCGACCACGGCATCAACATGAACCGCGGGATGAAGGCGGTCGGTGAAAAACTGCCGACGGTTACCGATAAACCCATCGATGGGATTCTCAAATCAGTGGGGATGACCCTCGTCTCCACCGTCGGCGGCGCTTCTGGTCCGCTGTACGGTACGGCGTTCATGCGCTCGGGCATGGCAGTAAAGGGCAAGGAAGAATTGGACGCTGATGATATCAGCAAGATCTTTGACGCCGCCATCGAAGGCATCGTGAGCCGCGGCAAGGCGACCACCGGGGAAAAGACCATGCTCGATGCCATCGTTCCGGGGAAGGATGCCTATAACGCGGCCATCGCCGACGGCAAATCCATCACCGAAGCCCTGGCTGCGGCGGAAGAAGCGGGCTGGAAGGGTGTGGAATACACCAAGAGCATCATCGCCACCAAGGGCCGCGCCAGTTATTTGGGAGAACGGAGCATCGGCTTCCAGGATCCCGGGGCCACATCCATCACCTACATGATCCAGGCGGCGAAAGAAGCCGGCGAACAAGCAGGTAAATAAGCATGGTCGGAATAGTCATTGTTTCCCACAGTGCGAAGGTAGCCGAAGGGGCTATGGAGCTGGCCATGACCATGGCGCCGGATGCCAAGATGGCCGCAGCCGGCGGCCTGCCCGACGGCAGCATCGGAACGGATATGGAACGGATCACCAACGCCATCAACAGCGTCATGTCCGATGACGGCGTGATCATGCTGGTAGACATGGGATCTGCCATCATGACCTCTGAAATGGCCATTGAAATGTCAGACGCACCGGAAAAGATCAAAATCGTCGACACCCCCATCGTGGAAGGGGCGACCATTGGCGCGGTCGAGGCCTCCATCGGCTCATCCATGGAACAAATTGAAGACGTGCTGAAGCAAGTCAAGACCCAACCGAAATTTTAAGGATACGAAAAAAAGCAGAAAGGCGCTGTGGCAGGCCCTTCTGCTTTTTTTAATAAAGGGCGCGCTGGCCGGCGATGGCCGACAGCGCGGCGTTGTAGTTGGTGATTTCATCGGCATTGGCCGGATCCATGGGCAGGGCAGCCAGACTCTGATTCTCCATGGTCTTCTTGGTGAAGCTGGAGTACAGCTGCTTGTTGGCCAGGGTGAGGGACCGGGCGTTGCCGTCCTTGGTTTCATCGTAGCTCATATCGGAAATGACGCCTCCCTTGTAGGTGACGCTGAGCTTGAGGATCAGGGAAGGGTCGCTGGGTGAGGGGATTTCAGCCTGATAGGTCTGGTCCAGGTCCAGCTTGGGCGTGGTGTGTTCATCCTTCTTGCTGTTTGAAATGGCCGTGGCTGCCAGGGTTTTAAAGGATTCACAGGTGCGGGTGGCACCGGAAACCGTGTCGATGCCGTCGGATTGCTGCTTTTTGATCAGCGACGTGGTCAGGACCTGGTAGATGTCCCCCAGATCCTTGTAATTATCGCTGTCGGTGATGGTCTGGCGCCAGGTGGCGTCGATGGCGGTGCGCAGGGTGCCGGCGGCGCTGGTTTCGGCGAACTGGACCTTGGTGATGATGCCGCTGTGGACCTCCATGGTGAATTTCTGGGCGTAGCCGTAGGTATCGTAATACTTGGAGGTCACGGTGTAGGTGCCGTCGTGGAGTCCCGAGCTGGCGCCGGGGTCGATGGCGCCATCGGAGGTGTTGTTGATGTAATCCTTCTGGACGCAGCCGGTGGACGTCATGAGGCAGAGGACGAGCATGCAGGCTGCGGTCAGAAGCTTTTTCACAAATGAGGTGGTCATTTAAAGGGAAGCGGCGTTCATCAGCGGCGGGACGACCTGCTTCTTCCGGGAGAACATGCCGGGGAAGAACTGGCTCACGTCGTCGTCCTCGATGCCGAAGGCCAGGCGCACCAGGTTGCGGGCCTTGCCGGTGACCAGCAGCTCGCTGCCGCCCAGGAGGACATCGGATACCATGAGGATGGCCAGATCGAAGCCTTCCTTGTCGCAGTCCGCTTCCATCTGGGACAGGATGGACTTGAGCTGGCTGAAGATGCCCTTGTAGTCCCCGGTGTTGATCTGGGAGATCATCACGCGGTACTGGCCCATGGTGAAGAACTTGCGGTCGGCGCTGATGATCTGTTCCGGCGTCATATCCGACAGGTTGCTGCCGGCGATGAGCATGTCGCGGCCGTATTTGTGGACGTCCACGCCGGTGATTTCCGCCAGATGGGCGGCGACTTCCCGGTCCAGATCGGTGCAGGTCGGGGAGTTGAAGATCAGGGTGTCCGAAAGGATGGCGGACAGCATGACCCCGGCGATGGGGCGGGGGATGGGGAGCTTCTTTTCCAGGAACATCCGGGCGATGATGGTGGAGGTGCAGCCCACGGGCTCGATGCGCATGTACAAAGGGGCCGCGGTGGTGATTTCGGCGATGCGGTGATGGTCCACCACCTCGACGATTTCCGCCTCGTCGATGCCCATGATGGACTGGCTCTTTTCGTTGTGGTCCACCAGGATGACCTTCTTCCGGTTGAAATCCAGCAGGGAGCTCTTGGAGATGGAAGCCAGGACCTTGCCGTCCTCATCCACCACCGGGAAGCGGGCGTGCTCTGAGCTGAGCATGTTGTTCTTGACGTCTTCCAGGGTTTCATAAGTCAGAAAATATTCCAGGTTCTGGTGCTGGACGAAATTGGCGATGGGGATGACCTGGGACAGGCGGCGGTACACTTCAAAGGGGGAGTCCTCGCTGAGGACGAGCATCCCCTTGTAGACTTCCGGGATGTCCGGGGTTTTGCCGATGGGGGCATCGCAGAGGATCAGGATGCCGGCACCGCTGTTGTAGGCCTTGTCCAGGGAGGTGTCGTTGATGGACGTGACGATCATGTCGGCCGGTTCCAATGTCTGGGTGGTCAGGAGCTGGGTATTGGCATAGACGTTGCCCTCGACGTAAGGAGAAGAAGGCCGTCCGATGGTCCGGGCGTCCAGGATGTCGATGAGGTTGGCGAAGGGCGTCTTGGATTCCTTCAGGGCGCCGGCGCGGAAGGTGTCCGTGTAGGCCTGGATGATGTCCGGCAGGGAAATGATGCCGGTCAGCTTCTTGGTGGTGTCCACCACGGGAAGGGAACGGCCGGGGTTGGCGATGATCTGGTTCATGGTGGTCAGGACGGAATCCTGCTCGGTGACCATGGAGAAGTTGTTGAAGTGCAGGTCGGATACCTGGGGTTTTACGCTGCGAATCAGCTTGGGCGGCTCGACGTTGAAATAATCGAGGGCGTATTTTGTTTCCTTGTTGACCGGTCCCAGCCGGCAGGCGAGGACTTCGGGATGGCCTGTGGCCTTTTTGTAGGCTGTGTAGGCGAGGGCGGAGCAAATGGAATCCGTATCAGGATTCTGGTGGCCGAAGACATAAACATTGGATGGCTTGGATGACATGGTTTCTACCTCCTTATCTTTATGGTTTATTGTAACAAATTCCCGGAATAATTACTACGATTTTAAAGAATGACTTGACCAAAAAAACTTTTTTGTTATAATGGTTTAGTTTAACGAAGCGTGAAAGGACTTGAATGGAAAATCTTTTTGGAAAAAATTTAAAGGAATGCCAGGCCGTCATGGATGCCATGGGCGAGCCGGGATTCCGCGGTAAACAGCTGTATCAATGGCTTTACGAAAAAAAGGTGGAAAAGATCGAGGATTGCACCAATTTTTCCAAGGCCCTGCGCAGCCGTCTGGCGCAGGAATACACCATCAGCCATGGTGAAATCCTGCGGACCCAGTCCGACGAGGGGGACGGCACCCGCAAATTCCTGATCCGCCTTTCGGACGGGGAGTGCATCGAATCGGTGCTGATGACCTACCATCACGGCCATTCCCTGTGCGTTTCCAGCCAGGTGGGCTGCGCCATGGGCTGCGCCTTCTGCGCCTCCACCCGGGGCGGTCTGGTGCGCAACCTGACGGCAGGGGAGATCCTGGACCAGATTTATCTGGCCGAGGAATCCCAGGGAGTCCGGGTGTCCAACGTGGTCATCATGGGCATCGGCGAGCCCCTGGCCAATTACGACGAGGTCCTCAAATTCATCCGCATCGCCAATACGGGGCTCGGCATCGGCATCCGCAAGTTCACCTTGTCCACCTGCGGCCTGGTGCCGGAGATCGAACGGCTGTCCCAGGAGGGCCTGGACATCAACCTGGCCATCTCCCTCCATTCCCCTTTCCAGGAACGGCGGGAGGCCATCATGCCCGTGGCACGGCGTTACCCTCTTAAAGAACTCATTAAGGGTTGTAAAAATTTCCATGCGGAGACAGGGCGGCGCCTGACCTTTGAGTACGCCATGATCGACGGGGTCAATGACCGCCCGGAGGACCTGAAAGAGCTTATACGCCTTTTCAGGGGGGAACCGGTGCATATCAATTTGATCGGGCTGAATAGTGTTCAGGAAACGGGCTTTAAAGGTAGCCAGAATGTAAACTTTTTTTGTGACGAGTTGAAAAGAAACGGGATTAATAGTACAATTAGAAGAAAAGTCGGAAAAAATATCGATGCGGCATGCGGGCAATTGCGGCAAAAATCGATGAAGCAGGAAATTGGGTGAGTCCTGCCTGATTAAATCGGACAAAGAAACCAAACGTGGAAGATTGCTTGAGGTGTAAGGATGAAATGTGCGTATTCAACGAATATAGGCGCAAAAAGGAAAGTGAACCAGGACGCGTATCTGGCGGCAAATATTGAAAAGGATGGCCTTGTCTATTATATTTTCGCAGTGGCCGACGGCTTGGGCGGACATCAGTCCGGCGAAGTGGCCAGCAGGATGGCGATTGAATATATCAAGGAAAATCTTTCGTTAATCGACGATTTCTCCGATTACGGGCAAATCAATACTTTCGTCAACAATATCAATATGCAGATCATCCAGAAGGGATGCGAACAACCGGAATACCTGGGGATGGCGACGACGCTGACCATGGCCATCGTCCGGGGCTGCAGCATGGTGATTTATCATGTGGGCGACAGCCGGGCCTACCGTGTCAATGAGGAAGAGATCGAACAGCTGACCAAGGATCATTCCCTGGTGCAGGCCCTCATCGACCGGGGGCGGATCTCTTCCCAGGAAGCCAAGACCCATCCCCAGAAGAATGTGATCACCCGGGCACTGGGGACGGACGAATTCGTCAAGACGGATTTATTTGAATATCGGATTTACGACGGGGACCGGATCCTGCTTTGTTCGGACGGTCTTTACAACATGGTGGGAGACCGGGATATCCAGAGGATCATCCTGGAAAACAGTATTGAGACGGCAACCAAGGAATTGGTCAATCTGGCGAATTACAATGGGGGCGCTGACAATATTACCGTGATTATCTTTTCTCCGGAGAAAGGGGTGGATGCCAATGATCGGCAGAATATTGAATGATCGCTACGAAATCGTCGAATTGATCGGCCGGGGCGGCATGGCCTATGTGTATAAGGCCAAGGACCTCAAGCTCAACCGCTTCGTCGCGGTGAAGGTTTTGCGCGAGGAATACACGGAAAATGAGCAGTTCATCAAAAAATTTGACAGGGAATCCCAGGCGGCGGCTGGACTCAGCCATCCCAACATCGTCTCTGTGTACGATGTGGGCGTCGACGGGGAGATTTACTTCATCGTCATGGAATTCGTCGATGGGATCACCCTGAAACAGTATTTGGATAAAAAAGGCCAGCTGGATTACGAAGAGGCCACCAATTTCATCATCGATATCGCAGAGGCCCTTAAATGCGCCCACAGCCATCAGATCATCCACCGGGACATCAAGCCCCACAACATCATGCTGACCAAGGATCTGATGCCCAAGGTGACGGATTTCGGCATTGCCCGGGCCATCACCAGTTCTACCATCACCATGACCAACCAGACCATGGGATCGGTCCATTACATTTCGCCGGAACAGGCCCGGGGCGGGTTTGTGGACGAGCGTTCGGACCTGTATTCCCTGGGGATCATGTATTTCGAGCTCCTGACGGGGCAGCTTCCCTTTGACGAGGAAAGCACCGTCACCATCGCCATCAAGCACATCCAGGAGGACATCACTCCGCCCAAGCAGCTCAATCCGGCCATACCGGACAGCGTCAACGACGTCATCGTGCGGCTGTGCCAGAAGAAACCCGAGGACCGGTACCAGAACTGCGATGAGCTCATCGACGATCTGGACCAGATCATGATGGACGCCAGCGCCAAGATCGGCCAGAAGTCCGAGGATTCCGGCCTGCTGGACAACGCGGGGCTTCTGGATGAGGACAGCCTGTTCAAATTCGAGCCCGGGACGGAGGCCATTCCGACCGTTGAGGCGGAGGACGAAACCGGCATCGAGAGCCTTCAGAAAAAACGCAAGCGCAAGAAGATCATCGGCGGCGTCATCGGAGCGGTCATCCTGCTCATCATCGCCGTGGTGGCGGTCAACGCCCTGATCGGGAAGAAGGTCACCGTCCCCGACGTCCACAACATGACCAAGGATCAGGCCACATCGGCCCTGGATGCCGTGGGCCTCAAGCTGGAAGTGGAAAAGGAAGTCAACGACAATAACGTGGAATCGGGCAAGATCATCAGCCAGACCCCCACGGCAGGCAGTGAATCCCAGACGGGCAAGACCGTCAAGGTGACCATCAGCAAGGGCAGCAACAAGGTGACGGTGCCGACGGTCATCGGCCTTTCGGAAAATGACGCCGTGACGGCCTTGGAAAACGCCAAGCTGTCGGTGGCGGAAATCAAGCGGGAATACAATGACAATTACGATACCGGCGTTGTTTACAACGTATCGCCGGCCCAGGGCAACCAGGTGGATGAAAACAGCCAGGTGACCCTCTACGTCAGTAAGGGACAGAACACCGTGGCCGTGCCTAACATCGTGGGCATGTCCAGCAACGACGCCCAGTCCAAGATCACGTCCAGCGGTTTCACTGTGGGCACCGTGACCCAGCAGAGCAGCGACCAGTACACGGCCGGGGTGGTCATCAGCCAGTCACCGGCATCGGGGACCCGGACGGACCGGGGGACGGCCATCAATTACGTGGTGAGCACCGGCCCGGCACCGACGCCATCGCCGTCACCGTCTACCACGGCGTCACCGACCATTTCGCCAAGCACGACCGTTAACCAATAAATAAATCGAGTAATTTTTAAGGAACGTTATTTATGATAACCGATGAAGAAAAATTTGAAGGACGTATTATAAAGGGAATCGGCGGATTTTATTACATAAAATCCGCCGGTTCCTCTTGTTTATTGGAGGCCAAGCCCATCGGCCTGTTCCGCCACCAGCACATCACCCCCACGGTGGGGGACTTCGTGACCCTGGAGCGGGAGGGGGAGCAGTACACCATGGTGGCCATCCAGCCCCGGAAGAATCTGTTCGTCCGTCCGCCGGTGGCCAACGTGGACCTGGCGGTGATCGTCTTCGCCCTGAAAAAGCCCAGGCCCAACACCATGCTGCTGGACAAGCTGCTGGTGGGGTGCGAGGCCAAGGGGGTCCGGGCCGTCATCTGCTTTACCAAGGCGGATCTGGCCGGGGACAAGGACCGGCGCATCCTGGAGGTCTACAGCAAGACCCCTTATCCGGTGGTGACCATGGCCCCGGATGACGATGGCGCCCTGGCGGAGCTCCAGGGCTACATGAAGGACCACACGACCTTTCTGGCCGGCCCCTCAGGGGTGGGCAAGTCCACCCTGACCAACCGCCTGTGCCGGGGCAAGGGCATGGAAACCGGGGATCTCAGCGAGAAGCTGGGCCGGGGCAAGCACACCACCCGCCACGTGGAGCTGCTGGCGCTGGAAGAGGGAGGCTATCTGCTGGATACGCCGGGCTTTTCCTCCCTGCAGCTGGAGGACGGCATCGAGGCGGACTTCCTGGAAAGCCTTTTCCCGGAATTCACCCTGGGCCAGTGCCGGTTCAATAGTTGCACCCACCGGGCGGAGCCGGACTGCGCGGTCAAGGCCCAGCTGGAGGCGGGGACCATCGCCCCCTCCCGCTACGACCATTACGTGGAATTGTACGATGAACTGAAAAGAAAAGAGGCCATTTGGTGATGAATGCCATCATTTTTACCGGGGGACGCTACCGCTCCCCCGGTTTTTATCGAAAATATTTGGAAGAGCATCCGGCGGACTGTATCGTCGCCGCCGACGCGGGGGCGGGGATGCTCATGGAGCTGGGCATCGTGCCCCGGCTGCTCATGGGGGATCTGGATTCCATCCGGCCGGAGGTGCTGGCCTGGGTCCGGGAAAAAGACATTCCGGTTTACCGCCATCCCACCCATAAAAATGAGACGGACACGGAGCTGGCCGTGACCTGGTGCCTGGAACAGGGGGCGGGATCCATCGCCCTCCTGGGGGCCCTGGGCACCCGCTTCGACCACAGCCTGGCCAATGTCCACCTGCTGTACCGGATGCTATGCCGGGGTGTGGAGGCCGTGGTGGCGGACGAGTACAACACCTTGTTTTTAATAAAGGGGCGGAAAGCGCTGGCCCTGGAGCCGGGAACCACCCTGTCCCTGCTGGCCTACACTGAGGCGGCCCGGGGCATCACCCTGACGGGTTTTGAATACCCGCTGGACGATGCGGGGCTGGATCATTTGGAACCGGGACTGGGGGTCAGCAATGTGACCGTCGGCCCACGGCAGGTCGTCGAGGTGAAAGAAGGGCTGCTGCTGGCGGATGTGGTGCGGGAAGAATTTTAAAAAATAAAAAGGTCCTGCCAAAAATACACGAATGTATTTTTAGCAGGACCTCTCTATAGTAGACATTTTGAAATTATGCACGTTCTACTTTACCTGAACGCAAGCATCTGGTGCATACATACTGATGCTGAACAGTGCCGTCGACCATGATTTTGATCTTCTGCAGATTTGGTTTCCAGATTCTTTTATTATGTTTATTGGAGTGCGACACGGTGTTTCCGGAAACAACGCTTTTTTTGCACACAAAGCATTCTTTAGCCATCTTGATACCTCCCTTGTTTCGATTCGTCTGTCTAACAGCAGACATTATAACACAAAAAATGAAAATAATGCAATAAGAATTTTGACTTTATATAGAAAAAACTGTAAAATATAGGCAAATGAAGAAACGACGAGGAGAACACCAATGAAGATAGAAAATGATTTAGGTTACATCGATATATCCCGGAAGGCGGTCGCCGATATCGCAGGGGACGCTGCCATGGGTTGTTACGGCCTGGTCGGCATGGCCCACCAGCGCGGCCGGGACGGTTTCATCGAAATCCTTAAGAAGGAACACTCCAACAAAGGGGTTGGCGTGAAGATCGACGACGACGGCAAGCTCATCATCGATTTGTACGTCATCGTGGAACAGGCCATCAAGATTTCTGTGGTGGCAGAAAATATTATTTCAGCCGTGAAGTACTGTGTGGAAAAGCAAACATCACTGAAGGTCAAGCGCATCACGGTGAATGTCGTGAGCGTCAGGATTTAATGGGGGCTTGAATGAAGATAAAGAAGATTGACGGCGCATTGCTGAAGAAAATGTTTGAGTACGGTGCAAAGAACCTTGAGATTTTCAAAAAGACAGTGGATGAACTCAATGTCTTTCCCGTACCGGACGGTGACACAGGGACCAATATGTCCCTGACCTTCTCCCATTCCGTGGGGGAATTGGAAAAATTGGACAACGACCAGCTTTACGCGGTGGCCAAGACCGCTTCCAGCGGCGCGCTCATCGGCGCCCGGGGAAATTCCGGGGTCATCCTCTCCCAGCTCCTGCGCGGGCTGGCCGAGGGCTGCAAGGGCCGGGAAACGCTGGATGTCGAAGGATTGGCCCGGGTGGTGCGGGCGGCGGCTGACGCGGCCTACAAGGCGGTCATGAAGCCCACCGAAGGGACCATCCTCACCGTGGCCCGGATGATGGCGGAATACGCCGACGTCCATTATGAAGATTTCACCGATATCGACGGCTTCATGGGCGCCGTCATCGACAAGGGCCGGGAAGCCCTGTCCAAGACGCCGGAAATGCTGCCGGTGCTCAAGGAAGCCGGCGTGGTGGATGCCGGGGGCCAGGGGCTGGTCTTCATCCTGGAAGGGGCCTACAAGGGGCTCATGGGCCAGGAACTTAGCGAAGAAGTCCACCTCAACGCGGGGGACCGGGACCGCTTTGTGGATGATTCCAACATGCGGCCCGAGGACATCACCTTCGGGTACTGCACGGAATTCATCGTCAAGGACGCGGAGGATGCCGACGAAGACGCCCTGCGCGCTTATCTGAACACCATCGGGGACTGCGTGCTGGTCATCAAGGATGACGACATCATCAAGGTCCATGTCCACACGGACCACCCGGGCAAGGCCTTTGAAAAGGGACTGACCTTCGGCGCCCTGATCCGCATGAAGGTGGACAACATGCGGGAAATGCTCGGTGTCAGTGACGAAAAGGACGATGCCCCGGCAGCGGATGAACCGCCGGTGCCCTACGGCTTCGTGGCCGTATCCCCCGGGGAGGGGCTGACGGAGCTGTTCAAGGAAATGGGTATTTCCCGGGTTATTTCCGGGGGACAGACCATGAATCCCAGCACCGAGGACTTCCTGTCGGAAATCAAGAAGATCAACGCGGACCAGATCTTCCTGTTCCCCAACAACGGCAACATCATCATGGCGGCCAACCAGGCCCAGCTCATGTCGGAAAAGAATGTCCACGTCATTCCCACCAAGACCATTCCCCAGTGTGTGACGGCCATGCTGACCTTCAACGGGGAAGAACCCTGGGAAGTCAATGACAATGAGATGAAGCGGGTCATCGAAGGGGTGAAGACCGGGGAAGTGACCTACGCGGTGCGCAACACCACCATCAAGGGCATGACCATCGAAAAGGGCGATATCATCGGCATCTGCGATGGGGAAATCCTGGTCAAGGGCAAGGATGTGACGGCGGTGACCAGCTCCCTCCTGGAAAAGATGGCGGACGATGAAGCGGAATTGATTTCCATCTACTACGGCCAGGAAGTGGCGGAAGAGGATGCGCACGCTTTGGCGGAAATCCTGGAAGAGGATTTTGAAGACTGCGACATCGAAATCAACCGCGGCGGCCAGCCCCTTTACTACTACATCGTGTCCGTGGAATAGGTGAGATAATGGATCTGGAAGATTCCGTCAGAACCCTGGCGGGAGTCGGCCCCAAGCGCCAGGAAGCCCTGGCGGCCCGGGGCATCGAGACCGTGGGAGATCTTCTGACTTTTTTCCCAACAAAATACATCGACCGGAGCGTCATGGGAACGCTGGAGGAGGAAACCGAATCCAGCGTGACCGTGGAGGCCGTGGTCGTCAAAAAAGGGACGCTCCGGCGCATTCGCAGGAACCTGTCCCTTTTTGTTTTATCCGTGGAAGAGCAGGGTGAGGATGGCAGCGCGGTCAAGGGCGAGGTCACCTTCTTCAACCAGCCCTGGCTGAAGGACGTGTTCAAGGCGGACGACACCTATTATTTCCATGGCCGGGTGGTCCACAAAAACGGCCGCAGGATCATTTATAACCCCCAATTCGCCCACAGGGATGATCCCAAGGATTTCTTCTGTCTGACGCCGGTTTACCCCAAATGCGGGGATGTTCCCGGGGAAAGCCTGAAGAAGGCCATCCACACGGCCCTGGACGCCGGGGTCATTGTACCGGATCCCATGCCCGGGGCCCTGCGGGAGGAATACGGCCTTCCCGGTCTGGGGGAAGCCCTGGAAAAGCTCCACCGTCCGGAAACCATGGACGACGTGATGGCCGCCAAGGAGCGCTTTAAATTCGAGGAGGCCCTGAAGATCAACCTGGGCATCCTGGGCAACCGCACCGGGGGCGGCCCCTCCAATGTGCGCATCAAGGATTTTTCCGCCCTCAAGCGCTTTGAGGCCAACCTGCCCTTTGCCCTGACCGACGGCCAGATCGGCGTGATGTCGGACATCGTGGGAGATTTAAGGAAGGGGACGGTGATGAACCGCCTGGTCCAGGGGGACGTGGGCAGCGGCAAGACCATCATCGCCATCGCCTGTGCCTATCTCATGGCCTTGGGGGGCTACCAGTGCGCCTACATGGCGCCTACGGAAATCCTGGCGGAGCAGCACGCCCGGAATTTCACGGCCTTCCTTTCACCCTACGGCATCCAGGTGATCCTGATCACCGGCTCCATGAAGCCGGCGGACCATCAGGCGGCCATGGAACGCATCGCCTCGGGGGAGGCCCAGGTGGTCGTCGGGACCCATGCCCTGATCCAGAAGGGCGTGGACTACTACAACCTGGGCATGGTCATCACCGATGAGCAGCACCGTTTCGGCGTGCGCCAGCGGGGCCAGCTGGAACAGAAGGGGCGCCAGCCCCACACCCTGGTCATGAGCGCCACCCCCATTCCCCGGACCCTGGCTTTAACCCTGTACGGGGATCTGGACGTGTCGGTGATCGAGGGGCTGCCCCAGGGACGCAAGCGGATCAAGACCTATTTTTACACCGAAAAGGCCATGAAGAAGATTTTAAGCTTCATGGCCAAGGAAATGGCCGAGGGGTACCAGGGGTTCATCGTCTGCCCCTTCATCGAGGAATCGGAAGAGATGACCGGCGTGCGGGATACCCAGACGGTTTACAAGGAGGTGGCCCGGTATTTCAAGGGGCTGTTCCGGGTGGAATGCCTCCACAGCCGGATGAAGGCCGATGAGAAGAAGAAGATCATCGACGAATTCAACGCCGGGGAGATCGATCTGCTGGTGGCCACCAGCATCATCGAGGTGGGCATCGACGTGCCCAAGGTCTCGGTGATCACCATCATGAGCGCCGACCGCTTCGGCCTGTCCCAGCTCCATCAGCTCCGGGGCCGGGTGGGCCGCAGCGACCATCAGTCCTATTGTTTCCTGGTGTCCAACGCCACCGGGGACAAGGTGATCGAGCGCATGAAGGTCATCGTGGGCCACCACGACGGCCGGGACATCGCCGAGGCGGATTACCGCCTCCGGGGCCCCGGGGATTATTTCGGCTTCCGCCAGCACGGCTTCCCGGAAATGACGGCCCTGGAGCCCTACCGGGACGGCGGCCTCATCGCCGAGACCCGCCATGTGGCGGAGCGCCTGATGGCGTCCAAGAAGGCGGAAGACATGACCTACCGGGTGCGGCTTGTGGCGGAATTTAAAAAGGGGCTGGAACTCATATCGATGAACTAAGGAGGATACGGGATGCGGGTGATCGCTGGAGAAAAAAGAGGGATGAAGCTGACGGTGCCTCCGGGCAAGGATATCCGCCCCACCACGGACAAGGTCAAGGGCGCGGTGTTCAACACCATCCAGATGGCCCTGCCTGGGGCCCAGGTCTTTGTGGACCTGTTCGGCGGCAGCGGGGCCATGGGCATCGAGGCCCTGAGCCGCGGGGTGGAGGAGGCCTGGTTTTTTGACATTTCACCCAAGAGCATGGCGGTTGTTGAAGCCAATCTTAAACGGGCCGGCTTCGGACACCGGGCCCACTGCCGCGTCATGGCGGCCGATGAAGCCATCCGGCACCTGGCGGCGCGGGGAATTCAGTGCGATTTCGTGTTCATGGACCCGCCCTACGCCCAGGGCGGGGAGAGCGTGGACTTAATCACATCCATTATTGATAAAAAAATTATGAAATCTGACGGAATTATAATGATGGAACATGAAAAATCTGTTATAATGCCATTAGCTATAAAGAATTTTGAGAAGTACAAGGAAAAACGATATGGGATTACCCTTATCAGCTATTACAGCGGGGAGTGAAACGTATGGCAATAGCGGTATATCCGGGCAGCTTTGACCCGGTGACGATGGGTCATGTGGATGTGATCCGCCGTGCAGCGTCGATTTTTGATACCGTCCGGGTTTGCGTCATGAGGAATCCGGACAAGACATACACCTTTTCAGAGGCTGAGCGTATGGCCTTCCTGAAGGAAAGCACCAGGGAGCTTGACAACGTGATCGTGGATGCCCACGATGGTTTGCTGATGGACTACGCGGTGGCCAATGGAGCCAAGGTCGTCATCAAGGGACTCCGGACCATCGCCGATTTTGAATATGAAATGCAGATGGACTATTTTAACAAGCGGCTGGCACCGGGGGTGGAAACCCTGTACCTGATGGCGGACAACAAATATTCCGTGCTCAGTGCTTCTGCCATCCGGCAGCTCATGGCCTTCGACGGCGAGCTCGCCGGGCTGGTGCCCCCGGCGGTATTGGAAGCAGTGGCAGACAGGCATAAGAGGGAGGAACAGAATCAATGAAGGTAATAGAGGATTTACTGAATGAATTGGAAGAATTGGTTGAAAAAGGCAATTCCGTCCCTTTTTCGTCCAAGGCTATGATCAATCCCGAGGAAATGATGGAGATCATCGATGAGATCCGTCAGGAATTGCCCAAGGAATTGGAAGAATCCCGGAAGATCGTAGCGGAAAAGAAACAAATTCTTTTTGAGGCCCAGGCCAACGCAGACCGCATCAAGAACAATGCGGAGAAACAGCTCAGGGAAATGGTGGATACCAGCGAGATCAACCGGACGGCCCAGACCCAGGCGGAAATCATCATTGAAAACGCCCAGACCCAGGCCAAGGAAATCCGCATCGGAACCCAGCATTATTCCGATAAGATCCTTTATAATCTCCAGGTACAGCTTAAAGAACTCAACGATAAGATTGAAGAAAACCGCAAGGAACTAAAGGTAATTAAATAGCTGGTTGATGATCGGGACTTGGGTGCAAGTCCCGATTTTGACAATAGCGGAAAGAGAAGCGCATACAACCATGATAGAAATTGGAAAGATTCAGACACTGGTCATCGACCATGTTTCAAAAATAGGGCCCTACCTGGCGGATCCGGGTGATCCGGGAAAGACCATCCTGCTGCCGGGGAAGGAAATGCCCAAAAACGCCAGGGCAGGCGATGAGCTGGAGGCCTTTGTTTACAGGGATTCCTCGGACCGGCCCATCGCCACCCTGCGCAGGCCCAAGATCCTCCTCGGGGAGATGAAACCTCTCAAGGTGGGGTCCATCACCAAGGTCGGGGCCTTCATGGACTGGGGACTGGAAAAGGATCTGCTTCTGCCCTATCATGAACAGACGGCCAAGGTGCAGATCGGCCGGGAATACCTGGTGTTCCTGTACCTGGACAAGAGCCGCCGCCTGTGCGCCACCATGAAGGTGTACAACGAGCTCAAATCCGAAAGCCCCTACAAGGAAGGGGACTGGGTGGACGGCTACGTCTACCAGATCAATCCCGAGCTGGGGGCCTTTGTAGCGGTGAATTACCAGTACCACGGCCTGATCCCCAAGAAGGAGCTGGGGGACGATATCCACTGCGGCAATCTGGTCCACGCCCGGGTCAGCGAGATCCGCAAGCGGGACGGCAAGCTCACCCTGAGCCCCAACAAAAAAGGCTACAAGGAAATCCCCAGTGACGCCAAAATCATTTTGCGGCGGCTGGAAAAGGAGGGCGGCTTTCTGCCCTTCAACGACAAGACCCCGCCAGCGGTCATCATGCGGGAGTTCGGCATCAGCAAGGCCGCCTTCAAACGGGCGGTGGGCCATCTGCTGAAGATCCGCCGGATCACCCTGACCCGTGAGGGCATGCAGCAGGTAAAGAAGGGCCATTAATTATTCCGAAGGGAGGTGACGGTTCATGTCCAAGGTCGTCATTATACGATGTGAAACCTACGATAAGGAAGCCGTTTATGAAGCGGTGAAGCGGGGAATGGATTATTTGGGCGGCATCGGACAGTTCGTCCGGCCGGAGGAGAGGATTCTGCTCAAGCCCAACATGCTGCGCAGCCGGAAGATCGACAGCGGCTGCACCACCCATCCCGCCGTCTTTGAGGCGGTAATCCGTCTGCTGGAAGAGGCGGACTGTACCCGTTTGTTCTACGGGGACTCCCCGGGACGGGGCATGCCGGAAAAGGTGGCCGAGGAAGTGGGTCTGGCCGAGGTGGCGGACCGCCACCATATCTCCCTGGGTGAGTTCGACCACGGGCGCACCGTGGCTTTCCCCGAGGGCCAGGCGACCAAGCGCTTTGAGTTGTCCCAGGCGGCCATCGACGCCGACGCCATCATCAGTCTGAGCAAGATGAAGACCCATGGCCTGACCCGGATCACGGGGGCCATCAAAAACCAATACGGCTGTATTTACGGCTTCAATAAAGGGGCGGGCCACGCCCGGTTCCCCAACGGCAGCCAGTTTTCAAGGATGCTGGTGGATTTGAACCGGATGCTGAAGCCCCGGCTGTTCATCATGGACGGCATCATCGCCATGGAGGGCAACGGTCCCGGATCTGGGACGCCGGTTCCCATGAATTGTCTGCTGTTTTCCGACGACCCCGTGGCCCTGGACGCCACCTTCGCCCGGATGGTGGACCTGAATCCGGAGTATGTGCCGCCAATTGTAGCGGGGGCCGAAATGGCCCTGGGAACTTATGAAAAAGAACAGATCACACTGGTTGGCGATGGATTTGGAAGCTTCGTCAACCGGGAATTCGCAGTGGAGCGCATCCCCGTTCGGGATGAGACGACCAATCGACTCAGCAAGCTGCGTTTCGTCCGCGGGTGGCTCACCCGTAAACCGGTCATCGTCAAGGAAAGGTGCATCCAATGCGGCATCTGCGTCGCCAGCTGTCCTTTGGATATCAAGGCCCTGGCCTTTGAGGAAACGGCAGGAGGCCGTTATCCCAAGTACGATTACCACCTGTGCATCCGCTGTTATTGCTGTCAGGAAATGTGTCCGAAAAAGGCCATCGTGGTCAAGACGCCTTTCCTGGGAAAACTTTTCATCTACCGGTAATTTGAGTTTTATATAGAGGGAGTTTAAAATGTTAGCATCAAGATTAATTTTCAAGTGTTTGGAACGGGAAGGTGTGACCACCATCTTCGGCTATCCGGGCGGCGCCCTGCTGCCGCTTTACGATGCCTTCCGGCATACGCCCATCGAACACATCCTGGTCCGCAATGAGCAGGCCGCACCCCATTACGCCAGCGGCTACGCCCGGGAATCGGGGAAGGTCGGTGTGTGTCTGGCCACCTCCGGCCCCGGGGCCACCAACCTGGTCACCGGCATCGCCACCGCGTATCTGGATTCCATCCCCATCGTGGCCATCACCGGCCAGGTCAACCGGAACCTAATCGGTACCGACGCCTTCCAGGAAGCGGACATCTTCGGGGCCACCACGCCCTTTACCAAGCATTCCTACCTGGTCAAGAATCCCGAGGACATTCCCCGGATCATCCGGGAAGCCTTCCACATCGCCTCCACAGGGCGGCCGGGACCGGTCCTCATCGACATCCCCCGGGATGTCCAGCTGGAAACCATCAAGAACGTCCAGTTCGTGGACCACGTGGATATCCGGGGCTACAAGCCGACCTACGAGGGCCACGCCGGCCAGATCCGCCGGGCCATCCGCCGGATCAAATCCAGCAAGCGGCCGGTGATTTACGCCGGCGGCGGCGTCCGTCTGGGCAACGCCCAGGATGAGCTGCTCCAATTCGCCGAGGAGCTGAACATTCCGGTGATCACCACCCTCATGGGCATCGGGGCCTTTCCCGAGGATCATCCCCTGTACAATGGCGTGGTGGGCAGCCACGGCTTTGAGTATTCCAACCACATCATGGAAAACGCGGACCTGTGCATCTGCATCGGCGCCCGCATGAGCGACCGGGGGACGTCCAACAACCTGAACGACATGAACACCATGGAGTTCATCCACATCGACATCGACCCGGCGGAAATCGGCAAGAACATCAACGACACCAACATCCCCATCGTCGGGGACGCCAAATGCGTGCTCCAGGACCTGCTGTCCAAGGACATCCATCTGGATACCAGCAAGTGGCTCGCGGCCATCGGCCAGATCCGGGAAGAATACCCGATCCAGTTTGACGACTGCCCGGGGCTCTCCGGGGTCAATCCCAAGAAGCTCTTCAACTGGCTTTCCGGCCAGGTGCCGGAAAACACCACCCTGGTGGCGGACGTGGGGCTCAACCAGATCTGGGCGGCCCTGTACTTCCAGATCACCCGGAACCGGCGGTTTTACACCTCCGGCGGCCTGGGCACCATGGCCTACAGCGTGCCCGCCGCGGCCGGCGCGGCCTTTGCCACCCGGGAAAGACCCAAAACCATCATCTCGGTGTGCGGGGACGGCTCTTTCCAGATGGGTCTGGGGGAATTGGGGGTCATCGCTGAACACAAGCTGCCCCTGAAAATCATCATGCTCAACAACCACAAGCTGGGGATGGTCCGCCAGCAGCAGCACGACAATTACGGTAAGAACCATTATTCGGGTACGGACATCAACTTCAACGTGGATTTCATGCAGCTCGTCAAGGCCTACGATATCAAGGGCTACCACGCGGAAACCAATGAAGAGGCGGAAGCCGCCATCTTGGAATCCCTGGCCCAGCCGGGCCCGACCCTGGTGGAATGCATGGTCGACGAAGATTTCATTCGGATTTAGAGGAGGGTACCATGGAAAGACATTGTCTCTCATTATTAGTGGAAAATAATTTCGGCGTCCTGGCCCGCATCTCCGGCCTGTTCGCCCGCCGGGGCTACAACATCGACAGCCTCACGGTGGGGACCACGGAGGATGAACGGTTTTCCCGGATCACCATGGTGGTGACTGCCGATGAACAGACCCTGGAACAGATCAAGAAGCAGCTGAACAAGCTGATCAACGTCATCAAGGTCATCGAGCTCAAACAAGGGGAGGCCATCCGCCGGGAACTGGTCTTCGTCAAAGTCAAGGCCGACGACCGCACCCGGACCAACATCGTGGAAATATCCAACCTGTTCCGGGCCAGCGTGGTGGACGTGGCCAAGGAAAGCCTGGTGCTGGAAATCACCGGCACCCTGAGCAAGGTCGACGCCTTCCTGGATATGATTGAACCCTACGGCATCATGGAATTCGTCCGCTCCGGGGTCACCGGGCTCCAGCGGGGAAAACATATGATTGGTTAGATGAACGCGTGATAATGGCCGGGGCCGGAAAAGCCCCGGCTCTGTGCTGAACAGGGGAGGATGGCATGAATATTTCACAAAATGTCGACATCAAAAACACGCAGAAGCTCATTCTGACCCAGCAAATGAAAGCATCAATCGATATCCTGCAGATGAACTGCATGGAGCTGAAAAGCCGCATCGATCAGGAGCTTCTGGAAAACCCAGTGCTTGAGTTTAATGAGAATGACATGGAAGAGATGTCCGTTAAAGGAGAAGAAGCTGAGAATCGGAAGGAAAGCGAAGACCAGATCGATTGGGACACGTATTTTGAAAAGCAGCAGAACGGCACCATCCCCGAGGGGCGGACGGCCCCTGAGGACCAGGATGATTTTAACTTCGAAAAATTTTCGTCCCGGGAGATGACCCTGAAGGATTTCCTCATGCTCCAGCTCCACGTCCTCAGCGAGGAGCTCACCGAAGAGGAAATGGCCCTGGGGGAAGCCATCATCGAGGAAATCGACGGTGACGGCTACCTCTTTGCCGACGTGGCGGCCATCGCCGCGGACAACGGGGCGGGCGCGGAAATGGGCGAGAAGGTCCTGAAGCGCATCCAGGAATTCGACCCCGCCGGGGTGGGCGCCCGGAACATCGGCGAATGCCTGGCCATCCAGCTCCGGGGGCTGGGCCTCATGACGGACAACCGGCAGATGCTCCTGGACGATTACCTGCTGGAGGTGGCCAACAGCCAGTTTAAAAAGGTGGCGGAGGCCACGGGGCTTCCCGTGGAAGAGGTGGCGGCCTTCAAGATGCAGATCAAGGAGCTTAACCCCCGGCCGGGAACGGCCTTCAGCGCCAACGAGACGCCGGAGTACATCGTCCCCGACGGCCGGGTGGAATGGGTGGAGGACGAGCTCTTCGTCCACATCAACGAGGTCAGCGCCCCCCGGCTCAAGATCAGCCGGTTCTACCGCCAGATGCTGAGCGAACGGGGAAGCAACGAGGAGGTCAAGGCGTACATCAACAAGAAGATGGACGCGGCCATGTTCCTGGTCAAGTGCATCGACGCCAGGCGGGAGACCATCCGCCGGATCATCACCTCCATCGCCACCTACCAGGAAAAATACCTGCGGAGCCAGTCCCCCCATCCATTGGCCCTGACCATGAAGGAGATCGCCGACATGGCCGGCGTCCACGAGTCCACCGTCAGCCGGGCCGTCCGGGGCAAGTACATCTCCACCCCCCGGGGGACCTTCGCCATGAAGGACTTCTTTAAGCGGGGCTACCGCCACGGCGGCGAGGACGTGTCCTCCGACGGCATCAAAAACGCCATCCGGGACATCATCGAGGGGGAAGACACCCATCGCCCCTTCAGCGACCAGAAGATCGTAGACGTCCTCAAGGACAGCGGCGTCACTGTCGCCAGGCGCACCGTCGCCAAATACCGGGAGGCCATGGGGATTCCCACGTCCACCCAGCGGAAGACCATGTAACAAAAAAAAGGGGCTGCCGCATGAACGTAAGTTTACGGTCGCTGCCCGCCATGTAAATACATCCCAGTCTCCGCTCCGCGGACAGCTTCGCTGTTCGCGTCAAGTCGACCTTGGATGTAATTTATATGACGGACAGCTGCACGTGACTTTTCTTCATGCGGCAGCCTTTTTTAAGGAAGTATGATGAATGAATGGAAGATTTACGCTTCGCCGCCCAGCACCCGTGCCGGGTTGGTCACAAAGATCTTTTCCAGCTGGGCATCGCTGACGCCCCGTTCCTGGAGCATGGGGATGACCCGCGTGGGGATGTTCATGATGTTGGCGTGCTTCATGAAATCCAGATCGTCCTTGGGCACCGGACGCTTGCGTCCCAGCTCCACGGTTACCGAGTCATGGCTCATGAGGATCTGGTCTTCGTAGCCCTTGTTCATCAGGGCCGCGATGACGTCGCACCGTTCTTCGTCCGTGGGTGTGTGGAACAGGTCCCCTTCCAGGCCGAAGCGGTCGAAGCAGTCGAAGACGCCGTAGGACAGCAGCTCTTCGTGGTAGGCGATGTCCGTGTTTCCGCACATGTGTCCCACCGAGATGCTCTTGGGATCGGCGCCGTTTTCCGTGAGGATTCTGGCCTGATCTGGACCCATGGTGCCCATTTCCGTGTGGGTGATGATGGGATAGCCGGTGTCCTTGTTGACCCGGGCCGCCGCCTTGAGGAAGATTTCTTCAAAGGGCGTGATGACGCCGTTGCTGGTGGCCAGCTTCATGACGCCGGCCTTGATGCCCGTCTTGCCGATGCCGACGGTGAGCTCGGTCTTCATCATTTCATAAATTTCCGTTTCCACATCGGCAAAGCCGCTTCTGAATTTCCAGTACATGTAGGCACTGGCCGGTTCGTAGTAATAACCGGTGGAGCAGATGATGTTCAGGTCCATGATGGTGGCCATCTTGGCCAGGAAGAAGGGATCGCGGCCGCATTCGTTGTTGGTGGCGTCCACGATGGTCTTGAATTCGTACTTCTTCAGTCCCGACAGCCACTTCATATTTTCCCGGATCGCTTCCAATTCGTCAAAGGGTCCCAGGGTATCGTCGCCCTGGAAGCCGCAGAATCCGTAGAGCAGATGTTCGTGCATCAATGTCTTGCCAAGTTCCCCCGCCGTGATCGGCCCCAATACCGTATTGATTTGTTTGCTCATAATCGTACCACCCTTTCATGTGAATACAAATGATTGAAATATCTAAAATAACTATAAAAGTTTAACACACCCAAATGAATTAAGACGCCATGGGATACTTTTTCATCCCTAGTTCCATGCCCAGGGCACACAGACAGCACAGCGCCAGACCGAACAGGATGCTGCACAGCAGGCCGGCGATGCCGGCACCGTCCAAAAATCCAACCTTGCAGGCGAAGGTCAGGGCCACACCGGCGAAGATGAACGGCACGTCGCGGACCAGGGTCTTGTCCCAGAAGGCGATGTGCAGGACCATGGTGATGGCCGTGCCGACTAAAATCGGGAAGAAGCCGGCCAGGGCCGACCCAAACACACCAAAGGTCATGAGCCACAGGTCGAACTGGCCCCAAATCGGGCCGCAGATGGCGCTGCACACCAGGTGGGGCGCGTCCTTGTAGGTGGAGTTCATCCCAAAGAAGACGGCCAGACAGATGAACATGATCCAGGGATGGCCTCCCAGAAACGGAATCATGACATAGACATAATTGAAGACCGAACACCAGAACGATGTCCAGATTGCAAAAAATACGATTGCTTTTTTACTCATGATGAATTACCCCTTCACCTCGAATGGATTATTTTTTCGGATTTCTGCAGAATCTCATGACCCTTTATAAAGCATAGAACGTGCCAACAAAATAAGAAACCCGGAAACCGGCCCCGGACGGTCAAAAGTCCGGGATCCCGGCCACCGGGTCCAGAAAAAATGTTTTTTAAAAGGACATTCCGCCGGCAGGTTGTCTGAAAAACAGACACCCTGCCGCCGCAGGTCAGGACTGGGCGCTGGCCACCTTCCGGCGGATGACGAAGGCCGCTGCCAGGGAAATGACCGCCAGGATGCAGCCGATGAGGAAGGCCTTGGAGTAATCGCCGTTGTGGCTCATGGTCACGGCCACCCGGGGACCGATGAGGGCGGCGATGCCGAACATCAGGTACATGACCCCGTAATTTTCCGTGATGTGGCCCGTGCCGAAGAGATCCGCCGTGATGGGGGTGATGGTGCCGCCGAAGCCGCCGTAGCACAGGGCGGTGATGGCCATGCAGGCGATGACCACGCCGGTGGAGGTCACCACCGTGAGGATGCCCATGGTCAGGATGGGGATGGCGCAGATGATGCACAGGGTCACGTATTTGTCCATCTTGTCGGTGACCGAGCCCCAGAGGATGCGGCCGATGAGGCTCATCAGGGACAGCAGGGAAACGTAGAGGGCCGCCTGGGTCGGGGTCATGCCGTGGCCGCTCTGGAGGATCTGGGAGGCCTGGCTGATGATCATCATCCCCGAGGTCAGGCCGAAGGCAAAGGCGAAGGCCGCCACGTAGAACAGGCTGGTGCGCACCATGTGGCCCCGATCCATGTCGTAAACCGAATGGGATTTGGGCTTGGCGCCGTTGCCGCCGTCGGAATCGCCTGCGCCCGCAATCTGGGACTGCTTGTAGGCCACGTAGCCGTCGGGCACGGCCTTGACGACGAAGGACATGGCGATGCACAGCACCAGGCACACCGGCCCGATGATATTGAAGCAGGCCGTCAGACCGCTCCCCGCGATCATGTTGGCCAGCAGGGGGGACCAGAAGATGGCCGAGCCGCCGTACACCCCGGCCATGAGCCCCGAGGAGAAGCCCTGTTTTTCCGGCATGACCGAGGCCGAGTAGCCCATGATGCTGGGGTACATGAGGCCGGCGCCGACGCCGGTGCCCACGCCGTAGGTCAGGAACAGCATGGGGATGGAATTGATGTAGCCGGTGAGGAAGTAGCCGCCGCCGAAGAGGATGCCCCCGATTAAGATCATCTGGTTGATTTTGAGATGCCTGGTCAGCCCGCCGAGGATGGTGGGGGACATGGTGGAGCAGAGGACGGTGAAGGTGTAGCACAGGGCGACGGTGGCCGTCACCGACGTCCCTCCGAGTTTCTGGACGAAGGGTGTCTGGACGATGGACCACGTGTACCCCAAACCGGCCACGATGGCCACGACCATGCAGCAAATGTAGTACAAATTGCGCTTCTGGTCGAACTGCTTGAATAAATTGGAATTTTCCGGAATCATAATGATACCTCCTGGTGATTGTGATACAGGAAAAATTAAGCAAGTCTCGTGCCAAGAATTCAGAAGTAAAACCAAATCGGGGAAGATGAAAAACCAAGAAAAAAAGGCCTGTCCGGAACGATGTTTAAAAATAAAACAGGGTTTCCAAATGCTGTCCATAAATCAAACAAAATAGTAATCCGTTTTCAATCCGGGACGGGTCCAAAATGGAAAGTCTTTAAAATTATTTAGCTTGACTTTTCTTTTGATTTAAATAGGATAGAAGTGGAATGGGCTGGAAAGCCGCCACCGGATGGAGCAGCTTGGCACAGAAGTTGCGTTATAGAATGGCATCAAGCAATCCGCGCCAGGTGCGTGGATTGAAATATGGATTATACAGTATAGAGGAGGATTTATTCAATGAATGCGGAAAAAGTTCCTTTCAAAATGCCATCATTTGATTTGACAGGCAAGGTCGCCATCGTTACCGGCGGAACCAAGGGTTTGGGTTACGGCATCGTCATGGCCTTTGCCTATCACGGCGCCAAGGTCGTCATCACCAGCCGTCACCAGGACGACTGTGACAAGGTGGCCCAGGAAGTCATCGCCATGGGCGGGGACGCCATGGGCGTGAAGGCGGACGTTCAGAACGAGGAAGAAATCCAGAATCTGATCGACAAGACCGTGGCAAAATACGGAAAACTGGACATCATGGTCAACAACGCCGGTGTGGCCGTGACCAAGCGCATCACCGACATGACGGAAGATGAATACAACCGCGTGCTGGACTCCAATTTGAAGAGCGTCTTCTTCGGCGGACAGCTTGCGGCCAAGCAGATGATCGCCCAGAACAGCGGCGGCAAAATCATCAACATGTGCTCCATCGGCGGCATCAAGGGCAACAATCAGTTATCCACCTACGGCGCGTCCAAGGCCGGTGCCATCAATCTGACCAAGTCCATGGCGTGGGAATGGGGACGTTACGGCATCAGTGTCAACGCCATCTGCCCGGGCTACGTCAAGACGGCCCTCAACGCGGAAGTATTGGACGATCCCGGATTCCAGGCCAAGAAGTTCAAGGGTATCCCTCTGAAACGCTTTGGCTCGGTGGAAGAAATCGCGGCGCTGACCCTGTTCATCGCCTCGGATTCCTGCAACATGCTCACAGGGGAAGCCATTGTGGCGGATATGGGCGCCACCCTCGGCGGCAACGTCTAAGCCCCGGGCATCAATCATTTGTGATCAGACCGCGCCGCTGGGGAGGGGCGCGGCTTGATACGGCACTGCGGTCCGTGCGGTGATGCACGGTGCCGTGGGCCAATAAATCATTTTTAGTAAAGAGAGGATTAATTAAGAATGGCGTATTTGATTTCAGAAGAAGCAAAAGATTTATTGAGAGATGTCCACGAATTTTGTGAAAAAGAAGTGGTCGAGCAGAGCAAGGAATACGATCTGTCCGGGGAATGGCCCAAGGAACTTTATGACAAGGCCATCGACATGCAGCTCCAGACCCTGGAAATTCCCAAGGAATACGGCGGCCCGGGACTGTCCCGCATCGATGTGGCCGCTTTGGTAGAAGAAATGGCCATTGCCGATGCCGGCTTCGCCACCACGATTTCCGCCAGCGGCCTGGGCATCAAGCCGGTGCTCATCGCGGGCAACGACGCCCAGAAGAAACACGTGGCCGACCTGGTGGTCAACCACGGTGCCTTCGCCGGCTTCTGCCTGACCGAATCCGGTGCGGGCTCCGATGCCAGCGCGGTCAAGACCACCGCCGTCAAGGACGGTGACCAGTGGGTCATCAACGGCACCAAATGCTTCATCACCAACGGCGGCGTCGCTTCCTTCTACTGCGTCGTGGCCATGACGGACAAGAGCAAGGGCGTCAAGGGCTTGTCCATGTTCCTGGTCGACCGGGACACACCGGGGGTATCCACCGGCAAGGAAGAAAACAAGATGGGCATCCGCCTTTCCAATACGGCGGAAGTGATCTTCCAGGATGTGCGGGTGCCGGCGGAAAATATGCTGGGCAATGAAGGGGATGGCTTCAAGATCGCCATGATGACCCTGGATCAGGCCCGGGCCTGGATGGGCTGTACGGCTCTGGGCATCGCCCAGCGGGCCATGAACGAAGCCGTAGCTTACGGCAAACAGCGGATCCAGTTCGGCAAGCCGGTCATCAAGAACCAGGCCATGCAGTTCAAGGTGGCGGACATGGCCATCAAGATCGAATGCGGCCGTCAGATGGTGGCCCACGCCTTCACCCTCATGGACAAGAAGATGCCCCATACCAAGGAAGCGGCCATCGCCAAGTGCTTCGCCTCGGATACGGCCATGGAATGTGCCACGGAAGCGGTCCAGATGTTCGGCGGCAACGGCTATATGCGGGAATATCCTGTGGAAAAACTCATGCGCGACGCCAAGATCTTCCAGATTTTCGAAGGTACCAACGAAATCCAGCACATCGTCATCGCCGGTCAGGTTATCGGCAGATAGTGCCGGATGACGACATCACCTATGCGGCTTCATGCCTGGTCCGTACCTCTATTCTATTTAATTATAATAAGCCATACTGTTTCTCACCGGACACGGCATTTGATCCGGCCCTTTCATCAACGAAAGGGCTTTTTGCGCGTCTGCGGAAAATAATTTCATTATAGAAAAGTAAAAGGTTCTGTGATATGATTATGCACGAAGAGAGACGCCATTTGCACATCCCCGGGCTGAAGCACAATTGGGGTGAATGCAAACGGCGTTCACTGGTTTTTGGAAGTATTTTTTAATGATTTCAAGCTGAGGTGGCCAAATGATAGCAGAGTATAAGGTTCTTTTTGATAACCCGCTGTTCCGGAGCGTTATGGATGCGATTGAAGATGTGGTCATGGCCATCGACAAGGAGACGCGCATTGTCTTCGTCAACAAGGCTTACGAGAAGGCTTTTAATGTCAGGCAGGACATGATACTGGGAAAGAAGCTCAGTGAGATCGAAGGGGATACCACGGCCATCCGGGTTTTAAAAGAAGGAAGGCCCATCGTCCATGAACAGGAATTCCTGAGGTCCGCCAAAATCGATTCCGTGGGGGTTTCCTTCCCCCTCAAGGCCCACGGGGATATCGTGGGGGGCATCTCTATCTTCAACAACACGGCGCGGTACATGGAGCTGGCGGCCAAGCTCCAGCGCAGCAAGGAGCTCAACCGGTTTTTGCAGGAGCAGCTCGACGCCGAGCCGGTGCGCCAGTGCTCCAAGGAATTCATCACGGTCAACGGCCGGATGAAGCAGGTCCTGGGCATGGCCGTCCGGGTGGCCAAGTCCGGCGCCACGGTGCTCATCCGCGGGGAAAGCGGCGTGGGCAAGGAAGTGATGGCCCGGATCATCCACAACAACAGCCCCAAATCCGAAGGGCCCTTCATCCGGGTCAACTGCGCGGCCATCCCGGACAACCTGCTGGAAAGTGAATTGTTCGGCTACGAATCCGGCGCCTTCACCGGGGCCAAGAAGACCGGCAAGCCTGGGAAGTTTGAGCTGGCCCAGAACGGCACCATCTTTTTGGACGAGATCGGGGATATGGACATGAGCATGCAGGTCAAGCTGCTGCGGGTCCTCCAGGAAAAGGAAGTGGAGCGCATCGGGGCCACCAAGCCCACCAAGCTGGACGTGCGCATCGTGGCGGCCACCAACCAGAATCTGGAAGAAATGATCAAGGAGGGCCAGTTCCGCCAGGATCTGTACTACCGGCTGAACGTCATCGAGGTCATGATTCCGCCCCTCCGGGACCGTCAGGACGACATTCCGGTTCTGGCCCATTACTTCATCCGCAAGCAGAGCGACGAGGAGCTGTACGTGTCGCCGGAGGTGACCAACATCATGCTCCAGTACGACTGGCCGGGCAACGTCCGGGAGCTGCAGAACGTGCTGGAACACGCCTGCATCATGCGCAACGGCAACCGCATCGATGTCAATTCCCTGCCCCAGTACCTCCAGCCCGACGAGTCCATCGGGACCATCGTGCGTACCGGAGGCAACATGAATTTAAAGGATATGACGGCGGTGCTGGAAAAGGATCTGATCCAGCAGGCGCTGAAGAAATACCCCAACCGCTCCATGGCCATCAGCGAGCTCGGCATATCCCGGAGCTCCTTTTACGAAAAAGTCAAGAAATACCACATCGATGTCGGCGACGAGCCGGAAGAAAATTAATGACGCTGAGATACACCCCCAAAGTGTATCTCATTTTTTACTTTTTGGGGGAGTGTACGGGATTCGTACACAATGGTGGAGGCTGTCCGGTTTACAGGACAACTTTTTGGTCCAGCCGGGCAGAACCGGGCTGATTGGGGGTGTCAGAGACTTGGCATGGGTCTTGCGTTATATAACAGCGACCCGTCTGTGACGGCGGGCCGGACATCACGAAGGAGGACCCATCATGGATCAGACGCTGACACCCTACCGAATCGGCCAATGCACTATCAAAAATCGTTTCGTCATGACAGCGGCCAATTTGGGCTGGTGCACAGATGGCTGCGTGACGGACCAGGTCGTCCGGTTTTACGAGGCCAGGGCCAGAGGCGGCGTGGGGCTCATCATCGTGGGGGCCGCCGGGGTGGACCCGGTGAGGAAGAACCAGCACCGGATGATGCAGATCTGCGACGACGCCTACATCCCGGGGCTGAAAAATCTCACGGACCGCGTCCACGGGGCGGGGGCGAAAATCTTCGCCCAGCTCATGCACGCGGGGGCCTACGCCAAGCAGACCGAGCACGACGGCGAAATCGCCGTGGCTCCTTCCGAATGGTTCTGTCCCTTCACCCGGGAAAAGGCCATTGCCCTGACGGTGGAGGAAATCCGGGAGATCGTCCGGTACTTCGGCCAGGGAGCCAGACGGGCGGAGGCGGCAGGGTTTGACGGCGTGGAGCTCATCGGCAGCGCCGGCTACCTCATCGCGGAATTCCTTTCCGTGGCCACCAATCACCGGAAGGACGCATACGGCGGTTCCCTGGAAAACCGGATGCGCTTCCTGACGGAGATCATCGCGGAAATCGGCAGCCAGGTCAGTCCGGACTTTCCGGTCATCGTCCGGCTGTCGGGCACGGATTTCGTGGAAGGGGGCAACGGTCCCCGGGAATTCGTGGCCATCGGACGGCAGCTGTCACGGATGGTGGACGCCATCGATGTGACCGGCGGCTGGCACGAATCGGCGGTGCCCCAGATCACCAGCAACGTGCCCCACGGCATGTACCTGTACCTGGCCAAGAGCCTGAAGGATGAGGTGGAGGTCCCGGTCATCGGCTGCAACCGGCTGAACCTGACTACCGCCCGGGTGGCGGTGCGCATGGGCTACTGCGATTTTGTGGGAATGCTGCGGAGCTTCATCGCCGAGCCGGAGCTGGTGCGCAAGTACGAGGAAAACCGGCAGATCGACATCCGGCCCTGCGTGGCCTGCAACCAGCAGTGCCTGGAGCGGATGTTCGCCGGAGGCGGCGTGGCCTGCACGGTCAACCCCTACGTGGGCCGGGAGGGCAGCGAGCTGGAGCATCTGGACTGCGGCAAGCGGATCCTGGTCATCGGCGCCGGCATCAGCGGCCTGGCCTACGGGGCCAAGGCGGGTGAGACCAACCAGGTGACCATCTGGGAGAAGGACTGGGGATACGGCGGCCAGGGCAATCTGGTGGCCCGCATCCCGGGCATGGACGACATCCAGGATTACATCAACTACCTGTTCCGGCAGTGCTTCCAGCTGGGCGTGGACTTTGAGTGGAACCGGGAGGGCCGTCCGGAAGAAATCCGGGCCCTGCTGGCCTCGGGCGCCTATGACAAGGTGGTCATCGCCGCGGGGGCGTTCTGCGGAAAGCCGGACTGGCCCATCGATCCCCACGCCCTGGTGTTTCAGGCAGGACGGGATGATTTGTCCGGAGCCCTGCCGGGGAGCCACATCGTCGTCATCGGCGGCGGGTACAAGGCCGTGCAGGTCGCCCAATACCTGTATTACCAAAAGGGCCGGCAGGACAAGAAAAGCGAGTTCCTCAAGGAATTCGCACCGGAGTACTACGATTATGCTGACAACATCATGAAATGGAGCCAATGCCGCATCTCCATCCTGGCGCCGGAAAAGCGCTTTGGAACGGGATTCGGCCGGAGCATCCGCTTCACGATGCTGCAGGATATAAAGCAGAAGGGCATCCGTGTCATCAAAGAAGCGGTGGTCACGGCGATTGAACGGGACGCGGTCCGGTACACAGTGGATGGGGAGCCCCAAAGTATCGCCGCGGATTCAGTCATCCTATGTGAGGGCTACCGCAAAAATGAGACCTTTCTTTTTGAAGACGGTGTGGGCGATGGAAGAATCACCACCATCGGGGATGCCAAAAGACCTGGCAGGATTTCGGAGGCGGTGGCTGACGCTTTCGCTGCTGCAATTAAGTAATGGAGGAATAATATGTTTGAGAAAAAACACGAAATGTTGAGAAAACTGGCGAAGGAGTTCGCGGAAAACGAACTGGAACCCATTGCGGACGACGCTGAAAAAGCGGGTGCATACCCCGACGAGCTTTGGAAAAAAGCAGCGGCCTGTGGCTTTGGCGGCATTACCATCCCCAGGGAATACGGCGGGGCCGGCGGCGACTACAAGTCCCTGGCCATCGTGGTGGAGGAATTCTGCAAGAAGGACGCGGCGGCTTCCTCCCTGCTCATGAGCAATTCCCTTTCCGGCGCCCCCTATCTGTATTACGGGACCGAAGAACAAAAACAAAAATATTTGAAGCCCATGGTTTTGGGCCAGGCCATCGGCTCCTTCGCCTTGACGGAACCCGGTGCGGGGTCCGATTCCGGCGCCACCCAGACCACCTGTCTGTGGGATGAAGAACAGGGCTGCTACATTTTGAACGGCCGCAAGTGCTTCATCACCATGGGGCCCATCTGTGATTACGCGGTGGTCTTCGCCAAATCCGACCTTCAGGCCAAGGGGACCCGGGGCATTTCCGCTTTCATCGTGGAAGCAGGCTGGGAAGGCTTCTCCCGGGGCAAGACCGAAGAAAAAATGGGGATGCACGCGTCGGTGACCAGCGACCTGGTCTTCAACAACGTGAAGGTTCCCAAGGAAAACCTCCTGGGCGAAGAGGGCCAGGGCTTCAAGATCGCCATGGGTATTTTGGACGCCGGCCGTGTGACCGTCGCCTCCCAGGGCCTGGGCATCGCCGCGGGCTGTTTGGATCTGGCCATCGAATACTCCAAGGAACGGGTCCAGTTCGGACGTCCGATCTGCAAGCTCCAGGATGTGGCTTTCAAGCTGGCCGACATGGCCACGGAAGTCCAGGCCACGCGGATGCTGGTCTACGATGTGGCCAATCGCCTGGATCACCACGAAAAGGTGACCCTGCAGGCGGCCATGGCCAAGTACAAGGCCGGTGAGGTGTGCAATCAGGTGGCCTACAAGGCCCTGCAGATCCACGGCGGTTACGGCTATATGCAGGATTACGCCATCGAACGGATGACCCGGGCGGCCCGTCTGGTCTCGATTTACGAAGGGACCTCGGAAATCCAGAAGCTGGTCATTTCAGGGAATTTACTTAAGTAGTGGGGGTTAGCATGAAGATATTAGTATGTGTGAAACAGGTTCCAAATACCAATGAGGTCAAGATCAATCCGAAAACCGGGACGCTTATCCGGGAAGGGGTTGAAAGTATTTTAAATCCGGATGACGACAACGCGCTGGAAGCGGCGCTGCAGCTCAAGGACGCCAATCCGGGATCGGAAGTCGTCGTCATTTCCATGGGGCCGCCCCAGGCCACGGAAGTCCTGGTGGAATGCCTGGCCAAGGGAGCGGACGACGCCGTGCTGCTCAGCAGCCGCGCCTTCGGCGGGGCCGATACCTGGGCCACCTCCAACACCATCGCCGGCGCCATCAAGAAGATCGGGGATTACGACCTCATCTTCGCCGGGAGACAGGCCATCGACGGGGACACCGCCCAGGTCGGTCCCCAGATCGCGGAAAAGCTGGACCTTCCCCAGGTGACCTACGTGGAAGATATGCGCTACGAGGACGGCAAAATGATTGTCAAGCGCCAGCTGGAAGACGGCTATGAAATGATCGAGGTCCCCACACCCTGCCTGCTGACGGCGGTCAAGGAGCTCAACACCCCCCGGTACATGACCGTGGGCGGCATTTACGACGCGTACCAGCACGAAATCACCGTGTGGAGCGAAAAGGACATCCCTGTGTCACCCGATCAGATCGGCATCAACTCATCACCGACCAAGGTCTTCCGGTCCTTCACCCCTGATCCCAAGGGCAAGGGCATGATGATCGAAGGGGCGCCCAAGGAAACGGCCGCCCGCCTGGTGGAAGAGCTTGAAAAGAAACATTATCTGTAGGAGGTAGGACATGGCTGTCAATATCATAAAAGAAAAATGCAAGGGCTGTACGCTTTGCGTGAAGGCCTGCCCCTTTGAAGCCATCGATATGGTGGATAAAAAAGCGGTGATCAATTTGAAGTGTACGATGTGCGGGAAATGCGTGGACGTCTGCAAGTTCGGCGCCATCGTCAAGGATGAAGAAAAACAGGAAGCGGCGGACCTGTCGGCTTACAAGGACGTGTGGGTCTTCGCCGAACAGCGGGGCGGGGTCATCACCCCGGTGGTCTTCGAGCTTTTAGGCAAAGGCCGGGATCTGGCGACGGACATCGGTGATGTCAAGCTCTGTGCCGTCCTCCTGGGCGAAGAGGTGGAAGACATGACGAACCAGCTCTTTGAAGCCGGAGCCGACGTGGTCTACACGGCGGACAGCCCGCTCCTCAAGAACTACACAGCGGACGGCTACACCAAGGTCATCACCGACGCCATCCATGAATTCAAGCCGGAAATCGTGCTCTACGGCGCGACTCATATCGGCCGGGACCTGGCTCCGCGGATCGCGGCCCGGGTGAACACCGGCCTGACGGCGGACTGCACCCGTCTGGACATCATCCCGGAAACCAAGGGCATCCTCCAGACCCGTCCCGCCTTCGGCGGCAACCTGATGGCTTCCATCAAGTGCCCCAACCACCGGCCCCAGATGTCCACCGTGCGCCCCGGCGTCATGGACAAGGCACCGGTACAGGAAGGCCGCCGCGGCCAGGTGGTGCCGGTCACCCTGAACCTTCAGGCGTCGGATATCCGGACCAAGATCCTGGAAATCGTCAAGACGGCCAAGGACGCCGTGTCCCTCACCGACGCGGAAATCATCGTCTCCGGCGGCGCCGGACTGGGGGATCCCTCGGGCTTTGAGCTGATTCGGAAATTCGCGGATCACGTTGGCGGTGTGGTCGGCGCCTCCCGCGCGGCGGTGGATGCCGGCTGGATCGATCATTCCCACCAGGTGGGACAGACCGGGACCACGGTCAAGCCGAAGATCTACATCGCCTGCGGCATTTCCGGTGCCATCCAGCATTTGGCTGGGATGCAGACGTCGGACGTCATCGTCGCCATCAACAAGAATCCTATGGCGCCGATCTTTGAAGTGGCGGATTATGGCATCGTCGGCGACCTGTACAAGGTCATCCCGGAAATCATGGACGTGTGGCCCCAGGCTTAATTAAAATTGATTAAAACAGGGTGGGGAGCCCTGCAAAATAAAAATGAAGAGAGGTCAATATTATGGCAAGAACAAATGATTTAAGTGGAAAAGTTGCATTGGTCACAGGAGCAGCCCGTGGTTTGGGCCGCGCGTACTGTCTGCGTCTGGCGGAATTGGGAGCCGATGTGGGGGTTATCGACATCGACCTGAAGTCCTACAATCAGTTTGAAGGGGAAAAGAAGCTCCTCACGGCAGACACCACCATGGACGAATGCCGGGCTCTGGGTGTGAAATCTGCCGGAGCAGAAGCGGATATCACCAATAAGGATCAGGTTTTTGCAGCCGTCAAAAAGATTGAAGACGAGCTGGGACCCATCGACATCCTGGTGTGCAACGCCGGCGGCGGCATGGGCGCTCCTGATGGCAACAAGGCAGCCCATCTGAATTGGGATCACTTCCACGGCGTGGTCGAACGGAATTTCTTTGGCACGGTCTATACCTGCAGCGCGGTGGTTCCCGGCATGATGGAACGGGGCTACGGCAAGGTCATCAACGTCATTTCCGTGGCAGCTCTGGCGGCCAACAGTGACGGCAGCTATTCCCATTACGCTTCTTCCAAGGCGGCCATCCGTCAGTACACCATCGCCCTGGCCCAGGAAGCCGGCCGCTACAACGTGACCTGCAACTGCATCTGCCCGGGGTTCATCGCCACAGGCCGTCTGGTGGAAAATTACAAGAAGGCCGGGGAAGAAACCTTCCTGCGCAACATCGCCATGAAACGCTTCGGCACCACGGAAGACTGTGCCAACGTGATCGAATTCCTGGCCAGTGACCTTTCATCCTATGTCAACGGCTCGGTGGTGGAAGTCACCGGCGGCACTCTGAACCGGATGCTCATGAACGAGTAACCGGATAATTAAAAACATAAACGATACGGAGGGAAAATATGAATAAATGGGAACAAATTGACAAGGCGTCTACGCCTTTCATCGCAAAACAATTCGGACCGCTCCAGGGCGTCCGCGTCCTGCTCAACGGCTCGGTGGTGGCGGCTCCCTTTGCGGCGACCATGCTCAGCGATTTCGGGGCGGAAGTCATCGCCCTGGAACGGCCCAAGACCGGCGGGGACAGCGCCCGTCACCAGCAGCCCCAGATCAAGGACGGCGACCGTCACATCAGCGGCTCCTGGATGCAGAATGCCCGGAATAAGCTGAGCTTCTCCTTGGAAACCAACCTGAAAAAGGTGCCGGAATCCAAGGAAATCTTTCTCTCGCTGATCAAGGTCAGTGACGTGTGGATTGAAAACATGGTCTGGATCGAAAAGCTGGGCATCACCGATGATATGCTCCTGGAAGTCAATCCCAAGCTCATCATCTGCCACGTCAGCGGCTTCGGGACCCCCAAATTCGGCGGGACGAAACGCTATCTGGACCGGGCCTGCTACGATCCGCTGGCCCAGGCGGAATCGGGCTGGGGCCTGCTCCAGGGCTTCCCGGACAAGCCGCCCTATTATGCCCAGCAGTACATCGGGGATTACCTGTCCGGCCTCTTCGCCGTCAACGGCATCCTCATGGCCCTGCGGGAAGTGGAAAAGACCGGCAAGGGTCAGATCATCGACTCCACCCTGTGCGAAGCCTACATGCGCGTGATGGACGACAATTACACCCTGTGGAGCGAAGAAAAGATCCAGAAGCAGAGACAGGGCATCAAACAGAAGACCTATCAGCCCGGCGGCATCTTCCCGACCAAGGACGGCAAGTGGATCAATCTGGGCAGCTACGGCAAGACGGCTTACAACAAAGTGCTGGACGGCCTTGGCATCGACAAGGAAAAATACACCTACGAAGAAGCCGGCGGCAGCCAGAAGGCTCTGGAAAGTCCCCTGGGCATCGAGCTGGACAAGAAGTTTGAAGAGTACTTCATGTCCCATACGGCCCAGGAAGCCATCGACATCCTGATCGACAACAAGATCGGCGCCGCCATCGTCAAGAACTGCGACGACGTCATGACCGAAGAGCATTGGAAGGAAAGAGGAGACTGGGTTACTTATAAGGACGAAACCCTGGACAAGGAAATCACCGCCTACGGCTTTACACCCAAGATGTCGGAAACACCGGGTGAGGTCTGGCGCGGCGCTCCCAAGCTGGGAGAAGATACAGAAGCCATCATGAAGAACCTGGGGTATTCCCAGGCCGAAATCGATGGGTTGAAAGGTAAAGGCATCATCGACTGACGATGAGGTTTAGCGGAGGGAGCTGCTCAATGGCTATAACAGAAGAAGCGCGTGTGCTTCGTTCGGATTATTTGGTCAATCACAAATCAGAATTTCTGTATAAAACCTTTTGTGGGATTTTCCACGAGACGGCCTGCCAATACCCCGACAAGATGGCGGTGTTGTGCAGCGACTGTGCCCTGACCTACCGGGAATTGGATGAATACAGCAATGGCTTCGCCAAAAAAATGGCGGAGCAGGGCTTCGGCTCCGAGGACATCATCGCCATCGAATCGGACCGGAGCGTCAGGACCATCGTCGCCATGCTGGGAATCCTAAAGGCCGGAGCAGCTTATCTCTTCCTGGAAGAGTATTATCCCCGGGCCGGCAAGCAGGTGGCCTACGACGAGTGCGAATGCCGGATCGTCCTGAAGAAGGACGACCTGCTGGCCATGGATCTGGTCCGGGATCCGGAATTTGTGGACCGGTCGGCCATGGACAGCCTGGCCATCCTGGTTTACACCTCGGGCTCCACGGCGGCCCCCAAGGGGGTCATGCTGGAAAACCGGAACCTGGCGGCGGTCATCAGCAACTTCGACCGCTTCGGATTCTGTGAGACGGACAAGACCTGCGTGTTCGCCAGCTTCAGCTTTGTGGCGTCGGTGTTCGATATCTTCGCCTCCCTCATCGTGGGGGCGGAAATCTGCATCATCCCGGAAGAGCGGCGGCGGAAGATGGAGCTGATCACCGAGTTTTACAAGCTCCACCACATCACGGTTTCCTTTTTGCCCCCCCACATGGCCATGAAATTCATGGAGTACGACGAGGACGAATTCGACGTGCGGCTGCTCCTGGTGGGCAGTGAGCCGGCCCGGAATTTAAAGCCGAAGAAGTACAAAATCCTCAACGTCTACGCGGCGTCGGAGCTCTGCTCCTTGATTTCGTGCTACGAGATCACCACGACGGAAAAGAGTTATCCCATCGGCACCCTGAACCCCACGGTGGAAGGCTACATCGTGGACGAGGAGGGGCGCCTGGTGGCCGACGGGGAAGCGGGCGAGCTGTGGCTGGCCGGTCCCCAGGTGGCCCGGGGATACATGAAGCGCCGGATCCAGACCAAGGCCCAGTTTGACAGGAATCCCTTCTCGGATTGTCCGGGATACGCCCGGATTTACAAGACCCGGGACATCGTCAAGCGCCTGCCCGGCGGCAACCTGGTCTTCATCACCCGCAGGGACAACATGTTCAAGGTCCGGGGCTTCCGCATTGAAAGCGGTGCGGTGGAATCGGCGGTGCTGCGGTGCAGTGCGATCAAGGAGGTCGTGGTCAAGGCCTTTGAGGACAGCGGAGGCTGCAACATTTTGTGCGGCTACTTCGTCTCCGACGAGGCCATCGACACCAAGGGCCTCAAAAAAGAATTGAAGAAGATTCTGCCCTATTACATGATTCCCACGTGCTTCATCCAGCTGGATGAGTTTCCGCGGAACCGCAACAACAAGATCGACCGGGGAGCCATCAAGCCTCCCAAGGAACTGGACAATCACAAATTATTGGAAGAGCTTTACTGATGGAGGAAGAAATGGCGGCAGCGACAGAATTAATCGACAAGATCCAAACTTTTTTTGACGCGGATATCAACGAATATCTCAGCGAACACGGCGGCAGCGCGGAAGTGGTGGATGTGGAGGGCAACGTCCTGATCATCCGTCTCATGGGCGCCTGCCGGGGATGCCTGTCCATGAGCGACACAGTGGACGGCGTCATCCTGAAAAAAGCCCACGCGGTCTTCCCCTTCATCGAAAAGGTGGAGGTGACCGAGGAAGTGAGCCCGGAAGTTTACGAAATGGCCGCCAGCTTATTCACCGGTGGCAAGTATTAAAAGAATAGGAGAGATTATGGGTATAGGAACTTATGAAGCATATCATCAACGGCTCCTCGATATGAAGCCGAATGTTTACCTGGACGGCAAAAAAGTGGACCGCAGCGGCGACTGGATGCGCGGTGGCCTGTACGTCATGAAGGTTTGTTACGACATGGCCAACGATCCGGATTTTGCCGATGTGTGTACGGCCAAATCCCATTTGACCGGGGAAACCATCAACCGGTGCACCCACATCCACCAATCCAAGGATGACCTGTTGAAGAAACAGCTGATGACGCGGCTGATCTGCCACCGGGTAGGGGGCTGCATGCAGCGCTGCATGGGCACCGACGCCCTCAACGCCATCGCCGTGGTCTCCTACGACTGCGACCAGGCCAACGGCACCCAGTACTACGAACGCTTCAACAAATACCTGGCCTACTGCCAGGAAAATGACCTGATCTGCAACTGTGCCCAGACCGACGTCAAGGGCAGCCGCAGCAGCGAATACAAGCGCGCCCACGAACAGCCCGATCCGGATATGTTTGTGCATATCGTCAAAACCGACGTGGACGGCATCGGCGTGGACGGCAAGCCCTGCAAGGGCGTCATCGTCCGCGGGGCCAAGATCTGCAACTCCAACGCCCCCTACGTGGATGAAATCATCGTCAACCCCACCAAGTTCATGGGCCGCGGCGATGAAGGCTACGCCGTGTCCTTCGCCCTGCCGGCGGACTGGGACGGCGTCAAGCTCATGGCCCTGCCGGGACTGCACCACAAGCGCAGGCATCTGGAAGCCCCCTTCGCCAACATCGGCGACGTGGAATCCCTGACCATCTTCGACGATGTGTTCGTCCCCGAAGACCGTCTGTTCCTGAACGGCTTTGACGGACCGGACGTGGTCCAGTACGCCGGTTACCTGGCCCTGATGTTCGCTCATTTCCACCGCCATTCCTACACGGGCTGCAAGACCGCCGTGTCCGAAGTCATCGCCTCCCAGGCAGCCCTGGTGGCCGACGTCAACGACATCGCCAAGGCGCCCCACGTACGGGAAAAGCTGTGTGACATCATCGGCACCGCCGAGCTGGTCTTTGCCGCCGGGCAGGCATCCGCCTACCGGGCAGTCCAGTTCCCCAACGGGTCCTGGGTGCCGGACGAAATCCTGACCAACGCCGGAAGACGGCTGGCAGGTCACAACATCTACCACGAATACGAAATCCTGGCCGATCTCACGGGCGGCGTCTGTGCCTCCCTGCCCACGGAAGAATGCTTCTTCGCACCGGAAACCGCGGAGCTGTGCAACAAGTACATCATGCGCAACCCCAAATATACGCCGGAAGAAACCCACCGCGTCATGCGGATGATGGAAGACAAGCTGTGCGACTCCTTTGAAGGCGCCCAGTGCGTGGCCGGCGTCCACGGCGGCGGATCACCCCTGATGGAAACCATCACCATGATGAGCCGCTACGACCTGGAAGAGCTTAAGAAGATCGCCAAGTACCTGGCAGGCTTCGACGGCGCAGAATGTCCCCGCTACGAACGCCCCACCGTGACCCCGCGGGCCATGCTGGATAAATTCAGAAAGACTCAAAAATAGGAGAAATCAAATGGCTAAAGCATATAAAGATTACAAGGTTCTGGTTTGCGGCGCGGGCACCATGGGCGCTTCCATCGCCCAGGTCTTTGCGGCCAGCGGCATCAAGGTCGTGGTCACGGACCTGAAGCAGGAATTTGTGGACAACGGACTGGGTCACATCGACTCCGCCATCGACGACATGGTCGCCAACGGCCTGGCCGATGAAAGCTACCGGGAAACGGTCAAGGCCAATCTGAGCACCACCACCAACGACAAGGTGCCCGCCATGGCCAAGGATTTCGACGTGGTTTACGAAGTCATCATCGAAAACAAGGACGCCAAGCGCAGCCTGTTCCAGATGCTCGTGGACAACTGCCGTCCAGACTGCATCTTCGCCAGTAACACCTCAGGCATGGACGTGTTCACCGTCACCGATGACATCATGACCAACCCCGGCCGCCTGGTCATCACCCACTGGTTCAACCCGCCGTATCTCATGAAGATCATCGAAGTGGTCAAGGGACCCAAGACCTCCGACGAAACGGCGGAAACCATGCGGGGCCTGCTGGAATTCTGCGGCAAGAAACCGGCCGTCCTGAACAAATTCATGCCGGGATTCATCGTCAACCGCCTGGCCACCGTCATCTGCCGGGAATTGTACTCCATGGTGGAAAAGGGCTGGGTCAACGCCCAGGATGCGGAAAACGCCCTGAAATACACCGACGGCCTGCGCTGGAGCTTTGAAGGGCCCCTGGAACTCTGGGACTTTGTCGGTCTGGGACTGACCTGCACCGTGGCCAAGGACGTGCTGCCCACCCTGTGCAACGATTCGGTGACCATCCCCTACGGGGACAAGCTCATCGCCGAAGGCAAAACCGGTGTCAAGGACGGGGAAGGCTGCCTGAAGAGCTACGAGGGCGTTGATTTCGACGCCTATGTCAAGAAACGGAACCGCCGCATCATCGAAATGTACAAGATGATGAATAAATTTGAAGAAGAAGACGCGGCGGAATAAGCCAATTAAAAAATGAATGAGAAAATCAAACCAATAATGGAGGAAATATCATGGGAATAGGAACTTATGAAGCGTATCACGAAAGAATGCTAAAGATGAAACCCAACGTGTATATCGATGGGAAATGCGTGGACCGCAGCGGCGACTGGATGCGCGGCGGCCTGTACGTCATGAAGACCTGCTATGACATGGCCAACGACCCTGAATACGCCGATGTGTGTACGGCCAAGTCCCACCTGACCGGGGAAACCATCAACCGCTGCACCCACATCCATCAGTCCAAGGAAGACTTGCTGAACAAACAGCTCATGACCCGTCTGATCTGCCACCACGTAGGCGGCTGCATGCAGCGCTGCATGGGCACCGATGCCCTCAACGCCATCGCCGTGGTCTCCTACGACTGCGACCAGGCCAACGGCACCAAGTACCACGAACGCTTCAACGAATACCTGAAATACTGCCAGGCCAATGACCTGATCTGCAACTGCGCCCAGACTGACGTCAAGGGCAGCCGCAGCAACGAATACAAGCGCGCCCACGAACAGCCCGATCCGGACATGTTCGTGCACATCGTCAAGACTGACGTGGACGGCATCGGTGTCGACGGCAAGCCCTGCAAGGGCGTCATCGTCCGCGGCGCCAAGATCTGCAACTCCTGCGCCCCCTACGTGGACGAAATCATCGTCAACCCCACCAAGTTCATGGGCCGCGGCGATGAAGGCTACGCCTGCTCCTTCGCCCTTCCCGCAGACTGGGACGGCGTCAAGCTCATGGCGCTGCCGGGCCTGCACCACAAACGGAAACACCTGGACGCTCCTTTTGCACAGGTCGGCGACGTGGAATCCCTGACCATCTTCGACGATGTGTTCGTTCCCGAAGACCGTCTGTTCCTGAACGGCTTTGACGGACCGGACGTGGTCCAGTACGCCGGTTACCTGGCCCTGATGTTCGCCCACTTCCACCGTCACTCCTACACAGGCTGCAAGACCGCCGTGTCCGAAGTCATCGCCTCCCAGGCAGCCCTGGTGGCCGACGTCAACGACATCGCCAAAGCCCCCCACGTACGGGAAAAACTCTGTGACATCATCGGCACCGCTGAACTGGTCTTTGCCGCCGGTCAGGCTTCTGCCTACCGCGCGACCAAATTCCCCAACGGTTCCTGGGTACCGGATGAAATCCTGACCAACGCCGGCAGACGTCTGGCGGGCCACAACATCTACCATGAATACGAAATCCTGGCGGACCTCACAGGGGGTGTCTGCGCCTCCCTGCCCACGGAAGAAAGCTTCTTCGCACCGGAAACCGCGGAGCTGTGCAACAAGTACATCATGCGCAACCCCAAATACACGCCGGAAGAAACCCACCGCGTCATGCGGATGATGGAAGACAAGCTGTGCGACTCCTTCGAAGGCGCCCAGTGCGTGGCCGGCCTCCACGGCGGCGGATCGCCCCTGATGGAAACCATCACCATGATGAGCCGCTACGATTTGGAAGAGCTGAAGAAGATCGCCAAATACCTGGCTGGCTTTGACGGAGCGGAATGCCCGCGCTACGAACGTGAATCTGTCACACCGCGGAAGATGCTGGAAAGATTTAAGACCACTCAGAAATAATCCAACGGCCCATTTCAGAAGCGATGAAATGCAAACCAAGGCAGAAACCAACCGTTTCTGCCTTTCTTTTAAGATGAAACTTATTATGGAGGGAATATGTTTAAAATTATCAAGGCCCAGGAGCTGGCGGCCAACATCTTTTTGATGGATGTGGAAGCCCCGCGTATCGCCAGACACTGCGAACCCGGGCAGTTTTTAATCGTGCGGATGGACGAACGGGGAGAACGGATCCCGCTGACCATCTGCGACTATAACCGCAGAAAAGGCACCGTCACCATCGTCTTCCAGACCGTGGGAGCATCCACCAAACGGATGGCCGAGCTGAAGACCGGCGATTTCTTCGCCGATGTCACCGGCCCTCTGGGCAAGCCCTCGGCCTTCATCACTGAAGATCCGGAAGACCTGCGCAATAAGAAGATGCTCTTCGTCGCCGGCGGCGTGGGCACCGCTCCCGTCTATCCCCAGGTCAAGTGGCTGCATCAGAACGGCGTGGACGTGGACGTCATCGTCGGGGCCAAGACCAAGGACCTGGTCATCCTGGAAGATGAAATGAAGGCCGTTGCGGGAAATCTTTACATCACCACCGATGACGGCAGCTACGGCCGCCACGGCATGGTCACCAAGGTCATCGAAGAGCTGACCGACAGCGGCAATCATTACGATCAGGCCATCGTCATCGGGCCCATGATCATGATGAAGTTCGCCTGCATGCTTACGAGAAAGCTGGGCATCCCCAGCATCGTCAGCCTGAACCCCATCATGGTGGACGGCACCGGCATGTGCGGCGCCTGCCGGGTCATGGTCGGCGGCAAGGTCCAGTTCGCCTGCGTGGATGGGCCGGAATTCGCCGGGGACCTGGTGGACTTCGACCAGGCCATGAAGCGCCAGGCCCAGTATAAAACGCAAGAGGGCCGGGCCATGTTGAAGCTTGAAGAAGGCGACACCCACCACGGTGGATGCGGACGCTGTTCCAGCGAAGCAGCAGGAGGTACAAACTAATGGCAAACAAAATCCCAAGAACCCCGGTCCGGGAACAGGAACCCAAAGTCCGGGCCACCAACTTTGAAGAAGTGTGCTACGGCTACAACGAAGAAGAAGCCGTCACCGAAGCCGGCCGCTGCTTGAACTGCAAAAAGCCCAAATGTGTCGGCGGATGTCCTGTTTCCATCGATATTCCCCGGTTTATAAATAAAGTCAAGGAAAAGGACTTTGCCGCGGCCGCCGGTGTCATCGCCGAAGCGTCCTCCCTGCCCGCCGTCTGCGGTCGGGTCTGCCCCCAGGAAAGCCAGTGTGAAGGGGAATGCATCCTCGGCATCAAGGGCGAACCCGTGGCCATCGGCAAGCTCGAACGCTTCGTCGCCGACTGGGCCATGGCCCAGGGCATTACCCCCAAGCCTCCGGAAGAACGTAAGGGCATGAAAGTCGCCGTCATCGGATCCGGCCCTGCGGGACTGACCTGCGCCGGGGATCTGGCCAAGAAGGGTTACGACGTCACCATCTTTGAAGCCCTCCACGAAGCCGGCGGCGTTTTGGTCTACGGCATCCCCGAATTCCGTCTGCCTAAGGAAAAGGTCGTGGCCCGGGAAGTGGAAAATGTCACCAAGCTCGGCGTCAAAATCGAAACCGACGTCGTCATCGGCAAATCCACCAGCATCGATGAGCTCATGGACCGGGAAGGCTTTGAGGCCGTGTTCATCGGCAGCGGCGCGGGACTGCCCCGCTTCATGAACATCCCCGGGGAACAGGCATTGGGGGTTTTCTCCGCCAATGAATACCTGACCCGGAACAACCTGATGAAAGCCTTCAAGGACTACGATACCCCCATCCAGATTGGGAAGAAGGTTATCGTCGTCGGCGGGGGCAACGTCGCCATGGACGCCGCCCGCACCGCCCTGCGTCTGGGAGCTCAGACCCACATCGTCTACAGAAGGAGTGAAGTGGAACTTCCCGCCCGGGTAGAGGAAGTCCACCACGCCAAAGAAGAAGGCATCCAGTTCCACCTGCTGACCAATCCCGTGGAAATTCTGGAAGACGAAAGCGGCTGGGTCTCCGGCATGCGGGTCATCCAGATGGAACTGGGGGAACCCGACGACAGCGGACGTCGCCGCCCTGTGGAAATCCCCGGCAGCGAATACGAAATCGAAGCGGACACCGTCATCATGGCCCTGGGCACCAGCCCCAACCCGTTGATTTCCAGCACCACCAAGGGCCTGGTCACCAACAAGCGCCAGTGCATCGTCGCTGACGACGAAACCGGTGCCACCTCCCGGGAAGGCATCTTCGCCGGCGGGGACGCGGTCTCCGGTGCGGCCACCGTCATCCTGGCCATGGGGGCCGGAAAACGGGCGGCGGACGCCATTGATGCGTATTTGCAGGAAGATTGAATTAATATTTTGAAAAAGGATTGAAAATGACCCTTGAAATTTTCAAAATAATTATGTTATAATCAATATATAAACGAGTGGTGATGATCACGTAAGTCCAGTTGATCATTGCCGCTTGTTTTTTTGTTTAAATTTTTTCATAGAGGTTCATAAAGAAAGTGAGGATTTTATGCCGCAAACAAAATTTCAGGAAGTCATTTATGCCATTTTCATGTCCTTTTTCATGGTCATCGCCATGGAGTTTTACAACACCGGGCTCCGCATGGGCGGCATGACCAATGCCTGTTTCCTGCCCGCCTTCCACGAGATGGTCTTCATGGTGCCCATCTGCTTCATCATGGGTTTCTGCTTCATGGATAAGCTGGCGCCCAAAATCGCCTTTAAGATGGTGACGCCGGGGAAGGACCTGCCCCTGCTGGTCGTGGTGGTCCGGGCCTGCGTGACCGTCTGTCTCATGTGTCCGGTCATGAGCTTTTGGGCGACGCTGATCTTCAAGCAGCCGGGGATTGAGTTCATCCCGGTCTGGATGCAGACCTTCGTGTGCAATTTTCCCATGGCCCTGTGCTGGCAGGTGTTTTTCTGCGGACCCTTGGTGCGCAAGCTGTTCCGGACGGTGTTTGCCAAACAGCTGGCGGCAGAAGGGGCGTGAGACGACAGACAGGCTGGTCAAGATGGAGTGACGGATATTTCGGGAAACTTTTTGTATTGTTCCGTTATTTTGATATGGATTATTCCGATTGCTTGATATTATTCCGATAATCGGTATAATACGAGTATGAGGAGGTGATGACCGTGTATATTTCAGTGAAAGAAGCTGCCGAAAAATGGGGGATTTCGGACCGGCGGGTCCGTGCGCTCTGCTCGGAAGGAAAGATTTCCGGTGCGGTCAGACATGGACGCGCCTGGCAAATCCCGGCGGATGCCGTCAAGCCAGAGGATGGAAGATTGAAATCCGCTCCCAATCTGCTGGCAGTCATTGACCGGAAGAAAACAGAGCTGGATCAAAGACGTCCCTTGACAGAGGGAGAGATCGCCCGGCTCAATGAAGAATTTACCATCGAGTATACTTATAATTCCAATGCCATCGAAGGGAATACCTTAACCCTCAGGGAAACGGATCTTGTCCTCCAGGGCCTGACCATCGACCAGAAGCCACTCAAGGATCATATGGAGGCCGTCGGCCATCGGGAAGCTTTTGATTTTGTGAGGGAATTGGTAAGAGAGAAGGCACCCATGAGCGAACGGGTCATTAAACAGATTCATTACCTGGTGCTGGCGGATAAACGGGAAGACCGGGGCGTTTATCGCCGCGTCCCTGTGCGAATCATGGGGGCGAAAAATGAACCGGTCCAGCCTTATCTCATCCAACCCAAAATGGAGCAGCTCATGAAGGATTACCATGTCAGTAAGGAACACCCCATTACAAAATTGGCGCGGTTTCACGCTGATTTTGAAGGAATTCATCCCTTTATTGACGGCAACGGGAGGACTGGACGCCTGCTGGTCAATCTGGAGCTGATGAAAGCCGGATATCCACCGATTGATATCAAATTCACCGACCGCATCGCTTATTATCGGGCTTTTGACGCTTATCATGCCGGTCATGATTTGTTACCGATGGAGAAGCTGTTTGCCGGTTATGTGAATGAGCGGCTGGATTTTTATTTGCGGGTGATGGGGGAATAAGAGAAAAAAGAAGCCTTGGAAAATGGCATGTGCCTTTTTCCAAGGTCCTTTTAAATTAGAATCAATTTTGAATACTGGCGATGGTTTCTAACGCTGCACGAAGGCCTGATCGGTGGATCCCGGCGCCGCGCCGCCCTTGGTTACCAGTTGGATCTGGATGGCCTCCAGGCGGTAGCCATACCCGGCGGTACCGGCGGATTCACCGTTTTTGGCCCAGCCCAGGTCACCGAAGTTTTGGGCGTGGACCCGGTAATACATGTCGTAGTGGTCGGCCATTTCACCGGTGAGTTGGATCTGGATGGCTTCCAGGCGCAGGGACTGGCCCTGGGTGCCGCTCATGTCGCCGTTGGCGTGCCAGCTGGTTTCCCAGCCGAGGTTCTGGATATGGGTCTTGTACTGGATGCTGCCAGTGAAGGGCTGGCTGGCCAGGTTGACCTTGATGCCTTCCAGCCGCAGGGACTGGCCTTCGGTGCCGCTGACGGCACCGTCATTGACGTAATTCTGCCAGCCCACATTTTGTACGTGGGTCTGATAGGAAACCAGCGGCTGTTTAAAGGCGTTGTCCGTGGACCCTGGCGCCGCGCCACCCTTCTTCACTAATTGAATCTGAATGGCTTCCAGCCGGTAAGCGTAACCCGCTGTCCCGGCACTTTCACCGTTTTTGGCCCAACCGAGCCAGCCGAAATTCTGGGCGTGGACCCGGTAATAAATATCGTACTGGTTCGCAATTTCCCCGGTGAGCTGAATCTGGATGGCTTCCAGCCGCAGACCCTGGCCGGAGGTGCCACTGACCGCCCCATCAGAGGACCAGTTGGTTTCCCAGCCCTTGTTTTGGATATGGGTCTTGTACTGGACACTGCCGGAAACCTTGGCATTGCTGAGCTTGACCTGGATGGCTTCCAGCCGCAGGGACTGGCCGTGGGTCCCGGCTTCGTCGCCGTCGATCTTCCAGCCCTGGTTCCAGCCGATGTTCTGGATATGGGTCTGATACAGGACAGAAGGTCCGTCGGATTTGGCATTGACGGTGACATTGAAGCTGGTGGTCTTGCCCTCATAGGTGACAGTGACCGTCTGGGTGCCGATTCTGGTGGGGTCGTAGCCGCTGCACATGGCGTCGGTCAAAGCGACAGAATCGGTGCTGCCGTCGTCATAGGTGACATTAAGCTTGCCGCCGGACACGTCGAGCTTGTCAGCTACGGTGTAGGTGGTTTTGGTTGGCGCGTTCGCCATGGCGAGGGAGGTGATTTTTTTCTCTGTTACTGTTACTTTGCAATCTGCATATACACCGCTTCCATCTTTCGCGGTACAGCGAATGTATGAAGTGCCCGCACCAGTTGCTTTGATTACACCATTTGAATATGTAGCGACAGAGGTTGAACCAATAATCCAAACAACATCTTTATTGGTTGCATTGTCCGGACTGACGGTGGCTGTAATCGGAATGGTTTCCCCCTTTTTCAAGGTGACATCTGTCTGACTGAGTGTAATACCTGTAACTGGTATGTTTTGCGGCGTGGGCGTGGGGGTCACGCTGCCGGGTTTTGCGGTAATTTGTGAATACTTGTGGTTTGAGAATTTAAAATCACCGCTCGTGAAAAATTGATCGGCTGATAATTGACTGGATGGACCGTTTTCGCCTCCATAGTAATATACATTTTCATCAGAATTAATATCATCTATGGTAATAATTCCGTATTGGTTGGTGTAATTTTGTACAATGATATTTGAATCGGCCATTTTAATATAGCCACTTACACCACAAGAATGGTATCTAGGAACAACATTATTTGTATTATATAAATTTACATTAATGTTAGAATTAATTAAATTGATAGTATAATCCGACCATGAGCAAACGCCCAAATTATATCCAAAATCATTCTGATCAGTTGTTATAGTTGAATTTATTTTGACATTTGTATTTGTAAAATTAATTTTATCATAACTACAAATTGCGGCAGAACCGGCACCACTTGTATTGATGTTTAGAATACAATCTGAAATATTTAATATTCCTGATGGGGAATTTTTAAGTATGCCCCAAGTGCCACTGGAAGGACTAATTAAATTAATGTCTAGTGTTCCGGGGCCGGATATTGATAAGTCGGAATTACCTCCATTAAGACTGTTATTAAAGATTCCACAAATTCGATTTGGTCTTTGAGCTTGAGTTGCATCACAATTAAGAGTATTTTCACCAATTAATTTTAGCGTAAAGGATTCATTTCCGACGTATGAAATTCCGAAATAGTCGCCAGTGTAGGTATCGCCCAGCACAGTTTGTGCATTATAATTGTCCAATGTTAATGTATTTGAAGCACGGTCATAAGATGCCCCTTTGACAGTCTTTCCTGTGGCACCTTGACTATTGTAAAGATTAACACCATCAATCGATACATAAATTGATGAACTATCTTGTGTGCTTATTGCGTCATCTTCTTGATCGGGTTCCGTTGCTGCCCCTTCTGCCAAAACCCCCAATGGCAGACAAAACGCAAAAACCGCGGCCAACAAAAAGGTCAAGAACCATTTGCTTATTCGTTTGTTCATAATTTTCCTCTTTCCGTTTTTAAATTTATTGTCCGTAAGTTTGTCAGTAGAAATGAAAGATTATACGATCTTTTTGCCAGAGCCCTCCCTTCATGTTGTCATTTGAAATAAGCTTGCCGTCCACCTGCGTTGGCTTAAAAGATTTAACTATCGTTTGCATTCAGCGCAATAAGATAATTTTTAAGCATATTTAGATAGTGAACGGCAAAAGCAGAAAAGGAAAGGGGAGGTACGGCCATCCGGATTGGAAAATCACCGCAGCGCCCCAGAAAGAAAAGCAAAGAAAAAAGCCGTGCAGGGAGATTTGCTCCATACACGGCGGTCAATCGTCGGGATATCTTGGTACAACAAAAAAGCTTGCCAATATTATCGTGCATTCACTTGTTTTTGTAAAAGAAGTGATTTATAATAGCAATGCGGTACGTGACCTGTTAGGGCCCGATGTGTATGGTGGTAGCTCACCTGCGCAAGCTGTGCCCGTGTTTGCCCCACGGATACAGCTGCCGCACTTTTATATTCAGTTTTCTCAAATCCATTATAAGTCTTTTGCCCAACGAATGCAATCATAAAAGAAAAAAAATCTTAAGTGTTATTTTTTGATGGAGATGTATTATTGAGTAGATTTTGGGTCCCTGCCTGAAAAACCAAAGCTGTGTACCGTCAATGCAATTGACGATGCACAGCTTTTAATGGGTGGTCACATTACTCAATACTCAAGTACATTGAAGGATTGACACTGGATTGTTTTTGAATTTGAAGAAAGATCACCGATGATTTCAACATATTTGCCTTGTAAATGAGCTTCAATAGCTTGATCATAGTCGATTTTTTCCAATTCAGCAGTAACCGTACGGGCTTTATTGTCATCATTTAAATAGACAATGGATGCCTTGCCTGTTTTTCTCTTTTCAATGGCGTGGGCAGATTCCAGGCGCTTGATCCGGCCAACAATCTTTGTTGCCTTGTTCTCGGTATCTTTTAGCTGGTTAATGGCTGATTCGATTGGCTGGTAATAATCGCTTGTAAGTAGGATTTGATTTTCTACAGGTGTCAGATTTTTGACGATTGGAGACCATTCTGCAGTAAATTCCAAGTGGGTATTCTCAAAATTGAGATTCAATCCATTAAGGGCTTCAAAGAAATTAATACTGATAATATCATTTGGATCTGAATTAACTTTGATAGGGTTTTCACCATCATCAATTCTTTTTTTGATGGTTGCGATATTACTCATTACCCGAGTCGTCACTTGTCGTGTCAATGATTTGGATGACTGGCTTTCATCGGCAAAAATGCTCAATTGTTGAAAACCGGATGTTTCGTCATACTTGGCAAAGGGGCAGATGATTGAGACGATGTAGCTTCCAATCTCAGTCTGACCAAAGCGGCAATTTGACAAAAATTTGGCCACCGCATTGTCATTTCGGCCTCGATGAATTATTTTTGGATTTAAAACATCCAATGTCGTTGCAGCTAATAATTTTTTTGCATTTTCATAAGTATTAATGGCATCATCCAACAGAATATTACCAGATTCGATGTCAGGTCGGTCAAGTCGAATTTTTAAAATGTCCGTATTGGGATTCAAGAGGAAAAGAAAGACTTGCTCAAAAGAACGATTCTCAGCTTCTGAAATCGTGGTTACGACTTTGTTCATGGCCGGACGGTAATCACTAAGGTGTTTATCCATCGGGACAATGACTTGGTAAAAATCGGACTCAAAATCTAACTGATAAACCCGCAAATAGTCTTTTTTTGTTGGAAATAACGTCCATCCGGTATCCTTTAAATATTTGACGACAGCTAAAGGATTGAGGTTTTCCGTCAGTTCTTCATAATTAACAGAATAAATCATGGCCAATCCTCCCTTGCGATTTTTTCAAGTAATTCATTTAACGATTCGGAATGAAGCGTTTGTCCTTTGTTAATGGTTATCGTGACGGAGCCTGAGTTCGCACTCCTTTTATTTTTGGAAAACTCCGACCAGTACATGCATCCTTTAATCAATAACTCTTCAGTTGTCCACTGAAGCCATTCATTTTTATTTTCAGGTAAAACCAATAGACCTAAAATAATTGGCGTTGTGGAAAGTGTGCATAAATCATTGAAATTTTTAACTTTTAATTTATAGGTTATGGTCTCACCATGATCTTGGTATTGTGATAAAGATGAGGTACATTTTAATTGGATCCGCAATTGAGCATCAAATTTTCTTTTTTTATCCAGGTGGATTCGCTTCATCATCAAACCATCTGTGCTATCATCATCATGGCGGATGATTTCATAGGCGATACCGGCTTGTGCGCATATTGCAGAAAGATAGCTGATACTGATGTCTTCTTTAACGGTTGTTATTTGCATGATCCACCTCCTGCATTTATTATAGCATGTTTTTGGTGTTTATCCAGTGAATTATAAATATCATTCGGGGAGAATATGCACCGCGTCTCGCGATGCTCGCCGCTGTAGTGGCGATTAAAACTGACAGCCGCATTCGCTCCGGGAGCTGCGCGCCCTGCGCTCATGTGGGGCTGCGCCCCACACTTTAAAATAAAAGAAGCTCTGGAAAATCTGCTTGCGCATTTTTCCAGGGCTTCTTCCATTTTAAAGTTCGCGGCTGTTAGCTTTAACAGATGCGTGGCAGCAATTCCCCGCCCGGCTGGGGCAGCAAAGTCTGGGAGCCGATTTCGGTGGTCATGATGACCTTGCCGGGGTTTTCGGCGGTGACCTGGCCGATGATGGCGGCATTTTCGGAGTTGGGACAGGCGCGGAGGGCATCGACGACGGCCTGGGCGTGTTCCTGGGGGGCGAAGACGACGAGGCGGCCTTCACAGGCCAGGTAGAGGGGTTCCAGGCCCAGCATGCCGCAGACGCCGGCGACGGCGTCGTCTACGGGGATGCTGGGAGCATCCAGACGGATGCCGACTTCGCTCTGGCCGGCGATTTCGTAGAGGACGGTGCCGACACCGCCCCGGGTGGCGTCGCGGATGACGTGGATGTCCGGGGTGACGTCCAGCATGGCCTTGACGTTGGCCCACAGGGGGGCGCAGTCACTGGTGACGTCGGCGTCGATGCCGAATTCGTCCCGGGCCAGCAGGATGGTGCAGCCGTGGCGGCCCACATCGCCGGTGACGATGACGGCGTCGCCGGGGGCGGCCATGGCGCCGGAGGTCTTTACACCGGGAAGGATCTGGCCGATGCCGGTGGTGGTGATGAACACGTGGTCCACCTGGCCCTTGCCGGCGACCTTGGTGTCCCCGGCGACGATTTCCACGCCGGCTTCAGCGGCGGTTTTTTCCATGGCCGCGGCGATTTCTTCCAGCTTGTCCATGGGGAAGCCCTCTTCGATGACGAAGGCGCAGGACAGGTACCGGGGCTTGGCCCCCATGCAGGACAGGTCGTTGACCGTGCCGCAGATGGACAGCTTGCCGATGTTGCCGCCGGGGAATTCGTAGGGCGAGACGACGAAGCCATCGGTGGTAAAGGCGATTTGGCCGGGGTCCAGGGCCAGGACGGCGGCGTCGTCCCCGGTGAAATCCGGGTTGGCGAAATGGGCCTTGAAGACCTTGTCGATGAGTTCAGATGTTTGCTTGCCGCCGGCCCCGTGGGCCAGCGTGACGGTTTGATTCATTGGGTTTTCCTCCTTGGGATGGCGGGTCAATTAAAAGCGCTTAATGATCGCCGTATTGATAAAAGGCCGAGCAGGCGCCTTCGCCGGATACCATGCAGGCGCCGACGGGGTGGAGCGGGGTGCAGACCTTGCCGAAGAGCGGGCAATCCGAGGGCGCGCATTTGCCCTGGAGCACGGTGCCGCAGCGGCAGCCGGGATTGGCGTGGCCGGTGATGGCAGGCAGGTCGAATGTCAGCCGGGCGTCGTAGGCCTGGTATTCGGGCCGCAGCTTGAGCCCGGACTGGGGAATGACGCCCAGTCCCCGCCATTCGGTATCACAGGGTTCCATGACGCTTTCGATGATCTTTTGGGCGGGCAGGTTTCCTTCGGCGGTGACTACCCGGGGGTAGGCGTTGCGGAAGAAGGGTTCACCCTTTTGGGACAGCTTGAGGGTGATGGCCAGGGCGGTGAGGATTTCGTTGGCAGTGAAGCCGGTGACGACCCCGGAGACCCCTTCAGCCACCAGGGCTTCGCACACGGCGGTGCCGGTGATGGCGTGGACGTGTCCGGGATACAGGAAGGCGTCGGCGCTGCCCTTGAGGGCCTGGTAGGCGTTGGGCATGGTCTTGTTGGCCACCAGCAGGGAGAAATTATCAAGTCCCTCCGCTTTGGCCTTTTGGACGGCCAGGCAGGCCGCCGGGGTGGTGGTTTCAAAGCCGACGGCCAGGAAGACCACTTCCTTGTCGGGATTTTCCCGGGCCACGTCCACGGCGTCCAGCGGCGAGTACACGGTGCGGATGATGGCGCCGTCGGGGCGAGCGCCAGCCAGGCTGGTGTCGCTGCCGGGCACCCGGATCAGATCGCCGAAGGTGCAGATGACGGCGTGGTGTTTCAGGGCCAGCATGACGGCTTCGTCAATATAGGAAACCGGGGTGACACAAACCGGACACCCGGGTCCCGAAATGAGCTTGACGGCGGGAGGCAGGATTTTGCGGATGCCCAGCCGGAAGATTTCGTGGGTATGGGTGCCGCACACTTCCATGATGCGCAGCGGCGGCCCATCATAGGATGTGACGATGTCTTTGGCGGATGGATTATTGGCTGCCATTAGAGTTCCTCCAGTAATTTGTCTGTTTCGTCGATGTCGTTGTCGGTGATTTTGGCAATGGCGATGCCGGCGTGGACCATGACGTAATCGCCGGGTTCCAGGTCGTCGATGAGATCGGCGGATACTTCCCGTTTGGCTCCGGACGCGTCGATGAGGGCGGTGCCTTTATCGACACGGACTACTTTTGCGGATAAACCTACACACATAATGAATACCTCCTGTTTGGGTTGAATTGACAACGGATTATTTTCCGTTTTGATTGAGATAAACCATGGCGGCGACCGCCTGGCCAAGGCCGATGCCCCCGTCGTTGGGGGGGATCAGGGAGTGGCGCAGCACGCGGAAGCCACGGCGTTTTAACTTTTCCGTACACATTTTGGTCAGCAGCCGGTTCTGGAAGACCCCGCCGCTGAGGGCACAGGCTGTGAGGCCGGTCTGGGCCCGGGCCGCGTCACAGGCGTCGGTGATGATGTCGGCCAGGCGGTCGTGAAAAGCGAAGGCCAGCTCCCGGGCATCGCCGCCGGCCAGCATGCGGTCGGTCAGGGCCCGGACCAAAGCGTCGGTGGGCAGGGTGAAGGCCCCGTCCGGAGCATCAGCCGGTACCGGTGCGGTGGCCATGGAAATACCGGGTCCGTCGCCGCTGGTTTGATTTTTCATATAGGCCTCGGCGGCAAACTGCAGGGACGTGGCGGCTTCCCCTTCAAAGGTGGAGGCCCGCCGCACACCCAGGATGGCGCTGACGCCGTCGAAGAGGCGGCCGGCGCTGGTGGAGCGCACGGTGTTGACGCCTTTTTCTGCCATCACCGCCTGGATGTGGACCTGTTTTTCGCTGCAGAGCCCCAGCCTTTCGGCGACGGCCCCGGCGTCGCTGCCGTAGAGGTCGTGGAGCATGGCCGCGGCGATCCGCCAGCCTTCCTTGGCCGAGGCGTCGCCGCCGGTTTGATCAAAGGGCGCGATCATCCCCAGGCGGTCGAAGCCGCGGTAGTCTGCCCGCAGGATTTCCCCGCCCCAGATGGTGCCGTCAGTGCCGTAGCCCGTGCCGTCAAAGGAGACGCCGATGACGGGACCGGCCCAGTCGTTTTCCGCCATGCAGGACAGGATGTGGGCGTAGTGGTGCTGGATCTTCATCACCGGCAGGCCCAGCTCCTCGGCGACGGCCACGGTGTTGTACCGGGGGTGCATGTCGCAGGCGACGATCCGGGGCTCGGTTTCCAGCAGGGTGGCCATGCGGGTGATGGATTCCCGCAGGGCCTCCACGGTGCGGATGTCCTCCATGTCCCCCACGTAGGGCGAAGGATAAAGCAGGTTGTTCTTGCCGATGCAGAAGGTGTTCTTCAGCTCGCCGCCGATGCCCAGCACCGAGCCCTTAAAATCACCGGAGAGCATGACCGGCAGGGGGGCGTAGCCCCGGGAGCGGCGGATCATGTAGGGCGCGCCGTCGAGGAAATCCATCACCGAGTCGTCGGCCCGGAGGCGGATCTTCCGGTTGTGGGAGAGCATGAGGTCGCAGAAGCCGGCGATTTCCTTTTGGGCGTCGGCATCGCTGCGGCAGATGGGTGCACCGGAGACGTTGCCGCTGGTCATCACCAGGGCGTCGGTCATGGCCACGTCGTCATCGTAGGTGAATAAAAGCATCTGCACCGGCGCGTAGGGCAGCATGACGCCCACCGTGGGGTTGTCCGGGGCGATGGCGGCGCACAGCCGGCTGTCCGGTTTTTCCCCCAGGAGCAGGATGGGCTTTTGGTGGCCGTCCAGAATGGCTTCCTGCTCCGGCAGCACCTGGCATTGGGCCCTGGCGGTGGCCAGGTCTTTAAGCATGACGGCGAAGGGCTTGGCCGGGCGGTTCTTCAGTTGACGCAGGCGCTTCACCGCTTCTTCATTGGCCGCGTCGCAGCACAGGTGGAAGCCGCCGATGCCCTTGATGGCCACGATTTTACCGGCCATGATGGCCCGGCGGGTGGCGGTGATGGCCGCGGCGCCCTTTAATTCCTCCTCATGGCCGATGATGTAAACCTCCGGGCCGCAGTCGTTGCAGCACACGGGCTGGGCGTCGTAGCGCCGGGTTTCCGGGTGGGTATACTCCCACTCACATTCCGGGCACATGGGGAATTCCCCCATGCTGGTGCGCTCCCTGTCGTAGGGCATGGCGTCCAGGATGGTCACCCGGGGACCGCAGCTGGTGCAGTTGATGAAGGGGTGGAGGTAACGCCGGTTGGTGGGGTCGAAAAGCTCGGCCTTGCACTGATCGCAGGTGGCGATGTCCGGTGAGACGAAGATATCCCCGGCTTCCTTTTCGCTTTCGATGATTTCAAAGCTGTCTGCCGGGGCCTCCGCAGTCTCCCGGGTGTCGACCTTGAGGATGGCGGAGCGTTCGGGGGCTTCCGTTTCCAGAACGGTCAGGAGTTGTTCCAGGCTGCGATCAGAGCCCTGGGCGTGGATTTCCACGTAGGAGCCCTTATTGGCGACGCTGCCCTTGAGGCCCAGGCGGTCGGCGGCCCGGCTGACGAAGGGCCGGAAGCCGACGCCCTGGACGATGCCGTAGACGCAGATCAGCAGGGTTTTTGTTGGGGTCATGGGTTCACCTCCTTTGGTGTTTTTATTTTGATACACTGGACGCGATTCAATCCAGCAGCATTCCCGACACGGCAAAGTGGGGGAAAGGAATATAATTACCGGTAAAATTCGGGATCAGCCGTTTCATAAAGGGGTCGGCGATGATGGCGTCGTACTGGCCCCGGGCCACGGCTTCGGCAAAGGATTCTTCGCCGTTCAAACGGAAGTCGCCGGATCGGGCCATTTCTTTTTTCAGCATGAACCAGGTGGCCACGGTGACGTCACGGTTTTCGGAGTCCGGGTTTTCAATGGCGTCCCGGACGGCATTGGCCAGGACCTGCTGGTGGACGACCAGGACCTTTTTCCCGGTGAGGCCGGTCCGTTCGCCGGCCAGCTTTTCCGGAATCCAGGGGCAGGCGACGGTGTAGGGGGTGCCAAATTTCTTTTGGAGATATTTGGCAGCCTTAAGTCCGGCGGGGGCCACCACCAGGTTGCGGGCGGCGGTGGAAGCCCGGCGGACGTCCTCCAGGGTGGTGTCCATGCCGTAGCACAGAATCTTTTTCCAATGGGGCTCTTCAGAACGGATGGCCTCCGTCAGAAACCCGGCGGCGTGGATGGTGGAGAATTCCAAGGGGGTGGCCCCGATGACGCCCAGGGTGTCGGCTTCCACCGGGAAAGCTTCCGCGGCGAAGGTCTGGAACAGCTTGGTATAGGCGTCCTCTTCGCCCTCGTCGTACCAGTGGGTGCCGGCAGCTTCCATGGTGATGGCGGGCAGGCCGGTTTGTTTTTCGGCCATGCGCTTGAGGGCCATGAAGTCCGTGGCGATGACGGCGGGCACCGGGGTGCCGACCATGGCGGTGAAGGCCACGTCGGTCTGGTCCACGGCGCTTTTGAGCTTGGCGATGAGCTGGTCGTCACGGCCGAGGATAGCGTCCATGTCCCGGAGTCCGGCGCTGAAGACAGCGCTTTTTTTGGTGAACCAACGGGGCTCGTCAAAGCCGCAGATGTTGCCGGTACAGCCCCCGGCGTCGCAGATGACGATGAGGCCTCCCAGTTCGTACAGGACCGAGACGGCTCCCGATTGATCCGGGGCGAAGGGGGTCAGGCGTTTGAGCAGTTTTTTCATCTTCAGACCTCCTTTTGGGTCAGGGCGGCGTCCAGCTCCTCAAAGAGCCGGCTTACGCCGTCGTAGCCGAAGGGCTGGACCTCGTCGTTCCACTCCACGCCTGGGCAGCCCGGGTGGTAATAGATGGCGTCGGCGCCCAGCACCGTGTCCACAGCGCTTTCAGACCCGTCGCACCACAGCATGGTGGGGGACAGGTTGGAGTAAATCCGGGTGTGGGGGCTGAGCTCGGCGATGCGGCGGATGAAGACCCGGTTGAGCTCGCCCACGGTGCCGTAAATGGCGTCCACGTTGAAGCCGCTGCGCAGCAAGGCCAGAGACAGCTCGAAGGAATCGGCGTTGAGGATTTCCCCCACGGCGAAGTGCCGGGCACCGTGGCGTTCTTTAAAGGCGTCGATGGCGGCCTGGGCCCGGTCGAAATCGGCCTGATCGTCAAAGCCGGCACCAATGGCCTGGCCCAGCAGGCGGTACTGGTTCTGGATCTTGTCCAGTTGGTACAGCCGCATCAGTTCAATGCTGGGGATGCCCAGATTCTTTTCCATTTCCTGGGCGGCGTGGCGGGCCTCCGGATTGAGTACCAGGTTGAAGTTGGCCTGGGCCATGGCCTGGTAGTCGCCGTAGGTCTGGCATCGGCCGATTTCCCGGATAGTGCGCACCCCGGCGTTCCGGAGCAGGCCGTAGATTTCCGAGCCGTCGTTCAGCGGGGCAAAGAACCCCAGAATGTTGACGGCGTCCCCCTTGCGGGGCACGGGCTTCAGCAGGGAATAAACCGCCTGGCGCACCGCCGCCATGGGGTGGAGGCGCTTTTCCCGGGTCAGGGCGTACATGTAGCAGGGGACGGCAGGGATGCCGGTGCGCTCGGCGCATTGTCGGCACACCCGGTCCATGTCCGTGCCCAGCAAAGCGTCCACGCAGGTGATACAGATCATCACAGCAGAGGGCGGTACGGCGCAGGAATCGCAGACCTCCTCCACCGCCTCGGGAATCTTGGTCAGGTGCCGGCCGGTGACGATGTCCGTGTCGTCCAGCAGCAGGTAGAAGAAGCGGTCGGCGTATTCCCCGGTGGGTCCCAGGGAGGTGACGTTGCGGCCGCAGCACCCCGGCGATACCAAAAGCATCACCGAGCCGGGCACCGCCAGCCCCGCCCGTTTGACCCCGTAGCCGTTGGCACCGGGGGAGTTGAAGGCCAGGGTGGCCGGGGAACTGTAAATCAGATGGCTGGAGGAGACCAGCTCGGCGGGCAGGTCTTTGTTCTCTTTATCCAGGGCCGCCAGCTCGGCGGCGGTGATAGACCAGGCTTTACCCATGGCGGACCTCCCCATTTTCTTCAGTTGCTTTTTCGGCGGCTTCACAGGTGCCTTCATTTAATAAAGTCCGGGCCAGGTCGAAGAACCGTGCACTCACCGGCAGTGTGGGATCCCCTTCGATGACGGTCTTTCCCTGGTCCTCCCAGCGGATGATGTCGTCGCTGCGGGGGATGTCGGCCACGATGGGCAGCCCCGCCCCATCGGCGAAGGCCCGGACCTTTTCCTCCTCACCGGGGACGTCCCGGCGGTTCATGATGATGCCCCGCACCCGGGCGTAGCCCCGGTCGGCAAAATTGTTCACCGCGCTGTTGATGTTATTGGCGGCGTAAAGGGCCATCTTTTCCCCGGAGGTCACGATGAGCACTTCCGAAGCGTAGCCCTCCCGGATGGGCACGGCGAAGCCGCCGCAGACCACGTCTCCCAGCACGTCGTAGAGCACCACGTCGGGGTTGTAGTCCTCAAACAAATTCAGGCTTTCCAGCAGGTTGAAGGTGGCGACGATGCCCCGGCCCGCGCAGCCCAGCCCCGGGGTGGGGCCGCCGGTTTCGATGCACAGGATGCCGCCGAAGCCCCGGCGGGCGATGGCATCGATGGAATCTGGTTCCTCATCGTGCTCCCGCAGGTAGTTCATCACCGGGGTGACGGGCTCGCCGCCCAGCAGGTTGATGGTGGAATCGGCCTTGGGGTCACAGCCAATCTGGATGACCCGCTTGCCCAGGGAGGCAAAGGCCGCCGCCAGGTTGCCGGTCATGGTGGACTTGCCGATGCCCCCCTTTCCGTATATCGCTATCTTGATCATAATGGTTTCCTCATAATTATCTGTATTGTTCCGCAGTCATCTGCAAGCATACGCAGCTGTCCGTATTATCGGGTTAAAAAGGCCGGTTGATATGGCTGACGATGTCCCTGCGGTAGCATCTCCCCGAAAAAGCCTCATGGGGCTGGGCGTAAAAGGGCACGGTGTACGGGCAGACGGGCTGGTACAGGGGATCGGCGATGACCCCCGCCGCCTGGGCAAAGGCCGCCACCGCGTCGTCCTCGTCGGGCCCCAGGATATCACTGGGGAGCATCAGCTCCGATTCCGTTTCCAGGGGGCAGAGCAGCCGGATTTTCCGGCCGGTCTCCCGTTCCATGGCAGCGGCCATGGAGCCGGCGCCGACGCTTTCTCCGACGATGACCAGATCCGCGGCGTCCGCCGGGGATCGGCGGGTGCAGGCTGCCCGGCTCTGGGAGCTGTCCACAGCGGCGGTCAGCTCCTGAGCCAGAAAATCAGCGTAGACCCTGCCGTAGGGGACGCCCACCACATAGGGCGTGCCGAAACGTTTTTCTAAATACCGGGCGGTGGACAGTCCGCTGTAGGAGACCACCAGGTTTACCCAGGCGGCTCCTGCGCCGGCGATGTCCCCAAGACTGCTGCCCATGGCCATGGTGGACAGCACCTGATAGCCGTTGTGTTCCAGCCATTTTTTCATGGCTTCCACGCTGCCGGTGACAGAAAAGTCCAGGGGCGTGGCGCCGATGATGTTGGCCGACGGCGCTGCTGTCCGGGGGATATCCTCCCGGCAGAAATGCCGGACCAGGGTTTCCAGCGCTTCGGAAGCGCCGGTTAAATAGGAATGCATGCCGTTGGTGTGAAGGCCGAAGGTCGGGATCCCCGTTTCAGCCTCGATGGCCTGGGCGATGGCGGGAAAATCCGTCCCCACCATCATGGGCATGGGGGAACCGCACAGGGTGATGAACGCGGGTTCGAGTTCCCGGGCGGACTGGACCACGTCGGCGATGAGCTTGTCGTCATCCCCCATGATGGCTTCCATCTCCGTCAGGCCGGAAATGTAGATCATGCTGTCCATGTCGTACCAGCGGGGCTCGTCGTGGGTGGTGTAGGTCGAGTTGCACCCCGACGCGTCGTGAACCACCGTCAGCCCGCCAAGCTCATAAAGCATGGAGCACACCCCCGAGGTATCGGCGGCGTATATGGATAAAATGCGTGCGTTCTGTCTCATAAGCAACTCTCACATTGAATGCCCTTGTACTGGATGACGGTCTGGGTTTCCTTTTCGTGCTCCCAGGCGTCGATGATCAGATCGGCCAGCTGGCCGATGCCGTCAAAGCCGTACAGGCCGCCGCCATTCACCAGGTTGACGAAATGGCGGGTGTCCTCAAAATAAGCGGCCTTCTGTCCGATGGCCAGGGACTGGGGCTGGCGGTCTCCGTGGTTGGCGAAGCGCATGGCCGGATCCAGGGTCGGGCAGATGGTCAGTTCCGGCGCATGGACCTGGAGCCAGTGGAAGGCCTCCTCTTCCTCGGTGGAGAAGACGTCGATGTAGAGGCGCTCCACCACAAGGCCGTGTTCGGTCAATAATTTGGCCAGCCCCAGGGGCCGGGGCGTGGCGGTGTAGTCGATGGTGACCGGCACCGTTCCAATCACTTCACGGGCGCGGTCCAGCTTCTTTTCCGCCCGGGCCTGGAGGGCCGAGAAATCCGGCAGGGTTGTGCCCAGTGCGTCTGCCAGCCTTTGGTAACCGGATAACAGCTCGCCGGCGTCGTAGCACAGGGGCAGGTACAGATGGGGGCGGTCCAGCCGTTGGCTGAGCTGCTCTCCCCCCGCCCTGGCAGCGGGCAGGCAGGTGATGTTCAGGGCACTTTCTCCCATGGCAAGGTACTCGCCGTAGGTGTGGCAGTCCGTGATGTCCCGGACCTGGCAGCCGGCCCCCTCGATGATCCGCAGCAGCTCGCTGGTGGGAGAGGTGGGCAGATCGCTGCCCAGGATGTTCACCGACCGGGGGTTCACCGGCAGGGGACGCAGGGCCGCGTAAAGCTGGCGGCGCATGATCTGGTCCGGCGACTCGGTGGTCCGCATGGTGGGCGTCATGTAGCAGTCCACAAAATCCACCGTGGGGAAGGCTGCCCGCAAATCGGACAGGATCCGGTCAAAGTCGATGCCCGCGAAAAGGTGGATGCAGCTTAAGTACAGCAGGACCACGGGGGGCAGGGCGTCCATCTTGTTTAAGATGTCGGCGGTGCCGTCGATGATGTTCTGCTCCAGATCGCCGCTGAACATGTCGTTCTCACACACGGAGATCCAGGACATGCGGTCCATGGCGTTCATTTCCGCCGCGGTGAGGATGACGCCCCGGAGGCAGCCCTGGGCGCAGGCGAAGATCTGGTGGGCGCCGGGGATCAGCATGCCGGTGTGGACGATGTTCCATACCCCACGGGCCGGCGGGTTGTACTGCAGGCCCGTGTCAAAGGGCGTGGGGAAGGGGACTTCCCCGATGGGCCGTTCCTTCATGGGAATCGGCTGGCTCCTCATTTTCTTAAGCATGACAGATTTCCTCTTCCTTTGCGGCGCATCGGGCCAGTAGGCTGTCCGCCAGGGCGCGGTAGGCCGCCGCCATATCGCTGTCCGGGAAGGCTTCGAGTACCGTCTGGTTCAGTTCCTCGGCGTCCTGCACCGTGGTGGAAAAATCCAGGGTACCGACGATGTCGGTGTGAAAATCCCCGGCCAGTTCCCGGACCTTTTCGTCTTCATTCTTGACGCCCCGGCGGTTGAGGATCAGGCCCCCCAGGGTGGCGTAGCCCCGGTTCTTGAAGTGGTCGATGGCCATGGCGATGTTGGCCGCCGCGTGGATGGCCATGTTTTCGCCGGAAGTCAGGATGAAGACCTGGTCGGCGTAGCCGCCGCGCATGGGCATGGAGAAGCCGCCGCAGACCACGTCCCCCAGCACGTCGTAGAGGACCACGTCGGGCTGGTATTCCTGGTAAGCGCCTTTGGCTGAAAGTTTTTCCAGAGCCGTGATGATGCCCCGGCCGGCACAGCCCACGCCGGGGGTGGGGCCGCCGGCTTCGGCGCAGAGCACGCCGCCGGTGCCTCGGATCACCATGTCCTCCAGGGAGAAATCATCTCCCCGTTCCCGGACCAGGTCCAGGACCGTGGGCAGGGTCGTGCCGCCGTGAAGGTTAGCCGTGGAATCGGCCTTGGGGTCGCAGCCAATCTGCATGACCGTCAACCCCTTTTGAGCCAATGCCACAGCGATGTTGGAGACGGTGGTGGATTTGCCGATGCCGCCTTTTCCGTAAAATGCCAGTTTAATCACAGTAATCCCCCCTTTCAATGGAGATGGTCCGTCCGACAGAGCTCATCCGGGCCCCCATGCACTGGATGCACTGGGCGGATTCGTCGCCGGTACAGATCTTGTTGTCGTAGAGTAAGTATTTTTTGCGCACAGCCAATGGCGACAGATTGGGCATGACCACGTTGGCTCCGGCCAGCACCCCCTTTTCCCGGCCCGTCGGATCGATGGTGCCCAGGGCGGTGGTGGCTGGCAGCAGAACCTTGGGCAGCATGATCCGGCACAGGCTGAGCAAAAATAAGGTCAGCTCGAAGGAGCCCTGGGGCTCGTCCCGGAAGGGCGTGTCCTTGTGGGGGATGAAGGGCCCGATGCCGATCATCTCCGGCTGGAGCTCTTTTATGAAGAGCATGTCCTCGGCCAGGCATTCCGCCGTCTGGTACGGGGAGCCCACCATGAAGCCGCAGCCCGTCTGGTAGCCGATGGCCTTTAAATCCCGCAGGCAGGCCATGCGGTGGGCCAGGGACAGCTCCGCGGGGTGGAGCTTGTGGTAATGGGCCTCGTTCGCCGTCTCGTGGCGAAGCAGGTAGCGGTCGGCGCCGGCATCGTACAGGCGCTGGTAACTCTCCCGGCTCCGTTCCCCCAGGGACAAGGTGACGGCGCAGTCCGGGTGGGCGGCTTTGATGGCCGACACGATGGCTGCCAGCCGGTCGTCGGTGTACCAGGGGTCCTCGCCGCTTTGGAGGACGAAGGTCCGGAAGCCGTAGCCGTAGCCTTCGTCGCAGCAGGCCAGGATGTCCTCCTGGGTCAGACGGTAGCGGTCCGCGTTTTTGTTGGAATGGCGGATGCCGCAGTACAGGCAGTCGTTTTTGCAGAAGTTGGAAAACTCCACGATGCCCCGGATGTAGATCTTGTCCCCAAACTGGGCGGTGGTGAGTTCCCGGGCGATTGCCGCGGCGTATTCCCGGTCTGTGTCGTTATAGGTCTGGATCAAGGTGATCCAGTCTTCCCTGGTCAGTTGTTTTTCCCGATTGAGCTTGTCGATGCGCTCGGTATTGGTCATGTGTGCCTCCGGTTCTCCGGCTGCAATAAAAAACAGCCGTGTCCTGACGGATACGGCTGTGGATGGTCAGACCCAGGATCGAGACCTTGGATCACCGGTTGCTTTATCGTTTTCGGCAAAGGGTGGCGGCCAGTTTTCATGAGTGAGTAAAATCCCAGCGATATCGAACTTTCGTCTCAAAAATATTTTCGACGTCAGGTCATAATTCTGTGGGTGGATATTTGGTTGTTGTCATCGCGCGGGGGAGTACACGGTTTTGGTGGTGACCCCGTCGATGCGGCCGATCTTGCCTGCCAGGCTGTTGATGGTGTCCTGGGGGGCGTCGATGGCGATGCTGATGATGTTCATCTGCCGTTCGCGGTGGGGGATTCCCATGCGTCCGATGATGTGTTCGCGGTAATCGTGGAGAAGGGCGTTGATGGTTTCAGTCGACGCACTGTTCTCGGCGATGATGGCGATGATGGCGACCCTTGTTTCCATAAAAACCTCAATATTAAATATTTTTTATTATTCTTAGGTTAAATTAACACATTTTTATCAAAAAGTCAAGATGTCCTGTGATATTTTCATTGCGGGCAATGTTCAAAAGAAAAAATTAATAATTGGAATATGACTATAAAAGTTTGAATATCTTAATAAATTATAATATAATAAATTCATAATATATTTAGAATCAATTTAGAAGCATCATCATAATGGTCAGACGATTAATGCGTGAATTAAAATATTGGACAGGAAATTGGAAATCCTGAGAATCAGGTGAGGTAATGGAAGAAAAGTATTATGTGTTAATTGCTGAAGACAGCGCAATCAATCAGCGGATTCTACAAAAAATCCTGGAAAAGGATTATCACCTTGAGCTGGCATCCAACGGGGCGGAAGCCGTCCGGAAATTGGGCGCCAGTCCGGATAAATACGCGGCTCTCATCCTGGATTTGAAAATGCCGGAAATGGATGGCTTCGAGGTCATGGGCTACATCAAAGACCATTTGAAGATAAAGAATCTTCCCATCCTGGTGGAAACAGAAGAACACAACAGCAAGACCGAGGCGCGGTGCTTTGCCCTGGGCGCCTGGGATTTTGTGCGCAAACCCTATGAACCGGCGACCCTGAAGGCCCGTCTGGCCAACATCATCGCCAGGGGCCAGGCCAATTTGATGAAGCGGATCAAAAGCCTGGCCGAACGGGATACCCTCACCGGGCTTTACAACCGTTCATTCTTCATGGATCAGACCGTGACCATGGTGACCGACCATCCGGAGATGGATTTCGCCATGGTCCGGCTGGATATCGACCGGTTCCGCATGTACAATTCCTTTTTCGGGAAGGACGCCGGGGATGAGCTCCTCAAGCTCATGGCCAATGTGCTGGGCCGTGTTTGCGAGCTGATCCCGATGTGCACCTTCGGGCGCATCGAATCGGATATCTTCTGCATCTGCGAGCCCTATGAAGACACGATCATTTCCAATCAGCTTGAGTTCATCAAGGGACAGCTCCCCAAGATGAGTGAACACTACCGCCTGGGCATCTCTTGCGGCATCAGCGTCATCAGAGACCATGACCATCCGGATATGGAAAACATCTACGCCCAGACCACGGAGGCGGCCAAGACGTGCAAGGGCAAGTACAACCGCTATTACGCTTACTACAATGAGTCCATGCACGAAAAAAACGTCAAGGCCCAGAAGATTTCCAATGAAATGGAACGGGCACTGGCCAATGAGGAATTCAAGGTCTTCATCCAGCCCAAATACGCCCTGTCCAATGACAAGCCCTGCGGCGGCGAAGCCCTGGTGCGCTGGTTCCACGGGGAGGAAGGCATCATCTCTCCAGGGGAGTTCATCCCTGTGTTCGAACAGAACGGGTTCATCATCCAGCTGGATTATTACATGTGGGACAAGGTGTGCGCCCTGCTCAGGAAATGGCTGGACGCCGGCTGTAATCCGGATCCCGTGTCGGTGAATATCTCCCGGGTCAGCTTCTACGATCCCCACATCCTGGATCATTTGTTCGGACTCATCGACAAGTACAAGATTCCGGCCAGCCTGCTCTACCTGGAAGTGACGGAAAGCGCCTACATGTCCAATCCCCATCTGATGGCGGAAATCATCGCCCAGCTCCATAAGAAGGGGTTCATCATCATGATGGACGACTTTGGCAGCGGCTACTCGTCCCTGAACACCCTGAAGGATATCGACGTGGATATTTTGAAGATCGATATGAAATTCCTTCCTACGGGGCACGACAACGTCAAAAGTGAAAAGATCCTGGCGTCCATCACCCGCATGGCCGGCTGGCTCGGCATGCCGGTGGTGGTGGAAGGGGTGGAAACCAAGGAACAGCGTGATTTCCTGGAAAGCATCGGTTCAGGCTACGTCCAGGGGTATTTCTTCGCCCGGCCCATGCCGGCGGAGGATTACGAACGCACGGTGGTCAAGCTGTCGGAGCTGGTCCCCATGGACACTGTGGAGGAAGGGATTACCCGGGAGGAACTGGACAGCCTGTGGGCGTCCGACGGAAGGGTCAGCACCCTGCTCAAGAGCATCACCATCCCCTTCGCCATTTTTGAGTACTCGGATTTCCAGTGTGATATCCTGCGCATGAACGACGCCTTCATCCGGACCTTCAATCCCGAGGACGAAAACGGGATCTGGAACAAGGAAGGCATGGAGATCAAGGCGGACAAGCTCATCGACGCCCTGAAGAAGACGGTGACCAAGAAGAGCACCACCGAATGTGAGCTCTGCTTCCAAAATGACAAGAGCGTCCGCTGGTTCATGGGGCGCCTCAAGTACATCGCCACGGTGGCCAAAACCGACCTGATCAGCGGAACATTTTCTGAAATCACCATGGAACGCCGTCTGGAAGGGGAGCTCAACAAGATTTACCGGGCCATTTCCGATGTGGATTCCGCCCACGGCGGCAAGAAGCCGGCCATGCTGGTGGTGGACGATTCGGATATCGGCCGGGGCATCCTGAAAAACATGTTCAGCGACCGCTACGAGGTTTTGACGGCAGCCAATGGCCAGGAGGGGCTGGATGTGCTTTCGGAAAAATCGGAAAAGATCCTGATCATCCTGCTGGATCTGAACATGCCGGTGATGGACGGCTGGGAATTTTTGAAACAGAAGAACCGCATGGGCACCGTGGCGGATATTCCCGTCATCGTGGTCTCCTCGGAAAACAGCGAGGAAGTCCAGCTGAACATGCTCAAAAACGGCGTCAACGATTATATCACCAAGCCCTACGTGCCCGAGGTGGTCAAGCAGCGGATCCAGAACGTGCTGGAATACAATGGCCGGTTCCGGGCTCTGGTCCGGGAATACAACAACGTTCAGACGGTTATGACCATCGACGATGAGGAAATCCTGGTCGACGTGTACTCCGCCCCTAAGATCTGCCATCTGATCGCGGAAATGGGCAAGATCTTTGATGTGGTCCGCCTGGTCAATCCGGATCTGACGGCGGTCATGGACATCGATGAAGACGGCCATATCGAGTCGACGCCCTACAGCTGTTTCTGCGTATGGAACAAGGACGTCCGGTGCGAAAACTGCACCAGCGCCAGGGCCAATCGGATGAAGAAGCAGCTGGTCAAATACGAATTCGTCGAAGACAATGTGTTCTACGTCATCTCCCGTCCCATCGTCATCAAGACCGAGGATGGGGTGGAGGTATCCTGCGTGCTGGAAATCGTCAGCAAGGTATCGGATATCCTGATGATGCAGCGGATCTGCGGCAACACGATGAAGGATTTCATCTCAGACATACAGAAAAAGATTTACACGGACGGATTAACAGGGGTTTTCAACCGGCGGTATTACGACGAAATGCTCTTCCTCCATCGGGGAAGAAACGACACGTCCCGCCAGATCACCTTCATCCTGCTGGATATGTGTGATTTCAAGCGCATCAATGATGAGTGGGGACACACCGTCGGGGATGAGGTGCTGGTGAACACGGCCAAGGCTCTGGCCCACCAGGTCCGGGACGTGGATTCAGTCATCCGTTTCGGCGGGGACGAATTCCTGGTCGTCCTGACGGAATGTGAGAAGGTGAAGATTCCGGATATGATGGACCGTCTCAAAAAGGCCGTCAACACGGTCCGCTTCGGGAAGGACAGGAACCGCATGGCCAACGCGTCCATCGGTTTTTCCCACACCGTCCATTTCCTGCCCAACAGTGGATTCATGAAGCGCATGTTCGATATTGCGGACAAGGCCATGTATGAAGATAAGAAGAAATGGCTGGAGGGTAACGCCAAACAGGCCAATAAATGATTTAAAAAAATAAATACAAAGCCGCGCCCCTGACGCCAGCAGCAATGATCTGCCGGCGGTGGGGGCGTTTTGTCAATTATTCCGACTGTGTGCTGGTAAGGCGGGTATATATGTTTTCCATGGCACCTTGCCATGCCTCAAAGCCTCCAAGATGGCCGATGTGATTTAATGCCTGCATGTTGATGCCATTTTCCAGACTGACTGTCGCCATGGTGTGGATGCCGCCGCGGTCCAGACTGGAAGCCTCCTGGGAGACAGCGTTAAAAAAGCGGGTGATGTAGGCAGCGGCATCGTCAGAGGAGAGCCCTTTGGATTCGGACCAGCGAATGAGGGAATCCATAACGGCAAATAGTGAGGTGACACAACCGGAAAAGGTATCGTACACAAGAGCCTGATCCGGGTCGTCCGCGAAGATAATTCGGCCGATATGACCGAAAATAGCGGCCGCCTCGTCATTGGCCGGATACAGGACGATGGGACCATCGGTGAAGGCGTTAAAGGTCAGTGGTATCATAAAAAGAATGGTATCAACCTCACTGATGAAATCGCGGATTTGTCCGATTGATTTGTCAAACATCAGATTGATGACCTTATGGTCAGGACGGAAACGAAGGGATTGGCATACATCTTCCCCAATATTGGGGTGGACAGCGAGAATGATCCAGTCTGCAGCATCGACGACGGCCTGGTTGTTCTCTGCAATGGTAATTTGGTCCGGATAGTCCGCTTTGAGCTGTGCCGCGTTTTTGGCATTGCGCGGGGAAATGACGATGGGGTAGGGAACATCGGCTGCACGGCTGCAAAGACCAGTGACAAGGGCTTTTGTAATAGCGCCTGTACCGATGAATCCAAGGGTTGGAAGTTTTTTCATGGGAATACTCCTGATTTTATTTAAAATGGAAATTTTATCCGATATTTACCCTACATCATTTTTTGTGACCGTGTTGTGCCGTTTATCATTTCCATTTAACATTTGTTCAGGATTAAAGGTTTTGCACTGAGTAAAAGAATTTTTGAATAAAAATAGTTCGTTCAAAATAAAATTTGCCAGGAGCAGGCAAGACAATGGCGGGCGACCATGCCCTGGCTGGAGTCAAGGTCTGCATCTTGGAATCAGTAACATCAATAATAATTTTTATCAAAAATATGGCTGCCTGTGATCCAACAACACAGGCAGCCATATTTTTTTATTACGCTTCTGTTTTTGCAGCCGCTTTGCCGGCTTTGGCAATCTTGGCGGCCAATTCTTCGGAAGAATCGCCGTTGAACAAGAAAGTCTTTTTAAGGGTATCGCCAGCCATTATTTTGACTTCAGCTTCAATCTTCGCGTCGACATTGTCCAGACCTCTGATTTCGACGATATCGCCATTTTCGGTTTGACCGAAAATGATGTTGATGTTGTCGATGGAGCGGACTTTGTATTCCGGTCCAAGTTCACTGCAGATCCGGCGGATCTTTCTTCCTGGGTTATACGGTGGTGCTGTGCGGGGCATTGTGTTTCTCCTTTCAAATCGTTTTTTCGAGTTCGTGCCCGATGGTCTCATTATAGCACGGTCCGGGGTCATTATTAAGAAGGATAAAAACCATGAACCGATAAGATTTTGTCCAACTTGATGCGCAATAAAATTTCTTGTGAATTATTTGTAGAATAGAACGCTCTGAAAATCTTTACTTAATAAAAAATGGTGGTATAATAAAGTTATTCTTAATTAAGGAGGAATGTGAGATGTTGTTCAAAAGGAAAGGTTTATTATTGGCCATGGTGTGTGCGCTGTTGGTTCTGCTGTGCTTTCCTCAGATGATTGGAGCAGAGACCCTGGAAGGGACTCCGGGGACGACGGTGCAGCTGGTTACGGAAAATGGGGACAGTCTGAAGATTAAAAGCGACAAAACGGCCATGACGGTGGGGGATCAGCTGACCCTGACCCTTGAAAAACCGGCAACTTTACCGGTGGATGCCGTGGCAGCCTGGACGTCCTCCGACGCCACGGTGGCGACGGTGGATGCAGGCGGCGTGGTGACAGCGGTTAAAGCGGGGGATGTTACCATCTCTGTTAAAGTCGGCGATCTGACGGACCAGATCGTCCTGACAGTGGCGGACAAGGCGGCGGAACCGGCGGCCATCACCGCCGATGCCCTGCGGGCGTCCATGACCTATCAGGCCCACGTACAGAATGTGGGCTGGCAGGATGAGGTCCACCCCGACGGGGATGCCGGCACCACCGGCAGGGCTTTGCGCATGGAAGCTTTGAAGATTAAAACCGGCCAGGACACGGCCCAGGTTGGCGTCCAGTACCAGGCCCATGTGCAGAACGTGGGCTGGCAGGGCTGGAAGGCCGACGGGGACGAATGCGGGACCGATGGCCAGGGCCTGCGGATGGAAGCCATCCAGATCCAGCTGACCGGTGCCCAGGCCGGACAATTCGATGTGTATTACCGTGTCCACGTGGCTGGCTACGGCTGGCTGGATTGGGCGAAGAACGGGGCAACCGCCGGGACCACCGGACTGGCTTATCGCATGGAAGCCATCGAAATCCAGGTGGTGGCCAAGGACGCCCCGGCTCCGGGGAGCACGGCGACGCCCTATATGGACGGTGCCCTCATCCGCAGCGAAACCCATATCAATTACCAGAGCCACGTCCAGAACATCGGCTGGCAGAGCTGGGTTGCCGACGGCAATGTGTCCGGGACCACCGGTGAAGGCAAGCGGGTGGAAGCGGTCGTGGCCAATCTGACCACGCCCTACGGCCGGGACACGGTTTCCTACCAGGCCCACGTCCAGAACATTGGCTGGCAGGGCTGGCGGGCTTCGGGCCAGGAAGCGGGGACCACGGGCCAGGCCCTGCGGGTGGAAGCCCTGCAGTTCACGCTGAACGGCGCCACCGGCAGTGTTTTTGACATTTATTACCGGGTCCACGTCCAGAACCTGGGATGGATGGGCTGGGCCAAAAACGGTGAATACGCCGGGACCAGCCAGGGCGGCCTCCGGGTGGAGGCTTACCAGATGGTGCTGGTGCCCAAGGGCGGCGCGGCGCCGGGGACGACGGACAACGCCTACCGGCTCATCGACAACCGCCTGGGCTTTACACCGGGATCGCCGGACTGCATCTGCATCAGCATCAGCCAGCAGCGGATGTGCCTGTATCAGAATTACACCTGCACGGTGGACACGCCGGTGGTCACAGGGATGGCGGGCATCGACGACACCCACACCGGGGATTTCAACATCCAGGGTAAGTTTACGCCATACCGGACGGCTGGCCCGGGGTTTGACACTGTGGTCAATTACTGGCTGACCCTGTACACCGGTGTGATCAACGGCTTTTATGGCGGCTCCGCCGTGGGCAATGTGGGCATCCACGACGCCAACTGGCGCAGCACCTTCGGCGGCACCATTTACCAGGGCAACGGATCCCACGGCTGCGTCAACACGCCGGATGACGCCATGTACGCCATCTTCACCAACGTGGATGTGGGGGAACCGGTTTATATCCGTCCGTAATATCAATGGGAATGAGATGTGGAAATGGATGGAAAAGAAATTTTGGGCAGAGGAAGGAAATGATGTCATTTGAAAAATTTTGGAAAAGAAGCCTGTATTTTCAGTCTTGTGTTTTTGTTCGCGCTTTTTTGCGCCGCTCCGGTTTGGGCGGCAGATGCTGCCGCGCCGCTGAGTGACGGGGTGTTCACCTATGAGGTGAAAAGCAGCCAGACAGGGGAAAATCCCCAGGTCAGCCTGACCGGCGTGGCCCAGGGCGTATCCCTGGAGGACGCCATCATTCCGGAAGAAGTGACCCTGGAGGGGCAGACCTACGGGGTTACGGCCATCGCTGCGGGAGCCTTTTTAGACAGCGGCATTAAGGCCGCGGTCATCCCCGACGGTGTGAAAGCCATCGATTCCCAGGCCTTTCCGGCTGTGGGAGGAACGGCCGGTGTGCCGGAGATTTACTGCAACGCCGGCAGCGCGGCGGAGGCCTTTGCCAAAGGCCGGGAAATGACCTGTCACACCGACAGCGTCAAGGCCGCGGCGGGACAAAGGGTGCTGACGGCCGGCGGGACGACGGCGGTTAAAATAACGGAAAAACCGGCCTTTCTCCCTTCTGCTGCGGTCATCCGCTGGACCAGCAGTGACGCAGCCATTGCCGCTGTGGATGATCAGGGGACGGTGACAGCCAAGGCTTCGGGAACTGTGACCCTTACCGGTGAGGTGGCCGGGCTGAAGGCCAATGTGACCCTGAGTGTGACAGACGGCAAGCCGGTGCTGACCCTGGCGGAGGTCCAGAAAAGTTTCAAGGCCGCGGCCCATGTCCAGAACAAGGGCTGGATGGCCGATGAGGGAATTGGAAAAACCATCGGGACCACCGGCCAGGGCCTTCACCTGGAGGCCATCCGCATGGCCACCGGCCAGGCTGCGGAACAGCTTGGCCTGAGCTATCAGCTCCGGGTTTCCGGCCAGGACTGGCAGGAAGCCAAAACCGACGGATTGACCGCCGGCACCACGGGCCAGGGGCTGGCCACTGAGGGCATCCGGATCACCCTGACGGGGACACAGGCCCAGTATTTTGACATTTACTACCGGGTCCATTCGGCCTATTACGGCTGGCTGGACTGGGCAGCCAACGGAGCCGATGCCGGTGCCATGGGGGTGGACTGCCCTCTGCAGGCGGTGGAAGTGCGGATCGTTGAAAAAGGCGGGGATGCACCGGGGCCGACAACGCACCCGGTCATCGACGCCTCCAAGGTAACCCGGGCCAGCGTGGTCTATCAGGTCCATGGCCAGGATTACGGCTGGCAGAGTGAGCGCAGGGACGGGGAAGAAGCCGGGACCACCGGCCAAAGCAGACGGCTGGAAGCCATCAAGCTGCAGCTCACAGGCGACGGCGTGCCCCTTTACGGTGCTATCCAGTTCCAGACCCATGTGCAGAACATCGGCTGGAGTGGCTGGACCTTCGGGGGCAACCAGGGCGGCACCACCGGCCGGGGCCTGCGGATGGAAGCCATCCGCATCAGGCTCACCGGGCCCTTGGCTGAAACCTACGACATTTATTACCGGGTCCATGCTGAAAACTTCGGCTGGCTGGGCTGGGCCAAAAACGGTGAGGAAGCCGGGACCGCTGGTCTGGCTTACCGGACGGAGGCCATCCAGATTGAGCTGGTGGCCAAGGGCGGTGACGCGCCGGGCTCCACGGAGCACCCGTACATGACTCCGGAAATCCTGTTGGCCAATACCAGCATCCAGTACCAGAGCCACGTACAGAATCTCGGATGGCAGGACTGGTGTGCCGACGGGGCCACCTCCGGCACCACGGGGCAGGGTCTGGCGGTGGAAGCCTTCCAGATCAAGCTGGACGGCCTGGCCGCCGGGTGTTCCAGCGTGGGGTATCAGGCCTACGTCCAGGATGTCGGCTGGCAGGGCTGGCGGAGCTCCGGCCAGATCGCCGGGACCACCGGCCAGGGCCGGCGGGTAGAGGCCTTCCAGGTCAATTTGAGCGGTGTGGCGGCCCAGGCCTTTGACGTGTACTACCAGGCCCATGTCCGGAATTACGGCTGGCTGGGCTGGGCGAAGAACGGCGAATGGGCCGGGACCAGCAATGGCGGCCTCCGGCTGGAGGGCTACAATGTGAAGCTGGTGCGCAAGGGCGCTCCGGCGCCGGGAGGCACGGGCAATCACTTCATCAAGTGCAAGGCCTCAGCCTGGGTACCGGCCATCATCCAGAATCCCGAGCTGCCCACGGGCTGTGAATCGGTGGCCCTGACCATCGCCCTCCAGCATTACGGGCTGGTCTTCCCCAAGACCTTTGTGGCGGACAATTACATCCCATGCTGGAGCGACGGCATCAATGGCTTTACCGGCAATCCCCACAGCAGCAGCGGTGGGGGATGCCTGCCGCCGGCCATCACCGACGCGGCCAACCGGATCCTCTCGGATTACGGCGCAGGAGTGCGGGCCTACAATATCACCGGCACGGATTTCAACACGCTGTACCAGTACATTTACGACGGGAAGCCCATCATCCTGTGGAGCACCATGTACATGGCCTGGCCTCAGCTGGGTCAGGGCTCCATCGCCGGGTACAACTGGTACTTCCCGGAACACTGCGTGGTCATGTACGACTACAATACGGACAACAACACGGTGATGGTCAGCGACCCCCTGGAAGGCTATGTGGTCCGGGACGCTGGCCAGTTCCAGAGTATTTACGACGCCATTGGGCAGTACGCAGTGGTGATCCAATAGGAAAAATCACATAGAAGGCACAATCATCCCCCTGTTTGATATTTCAAGACAGGGGGATTTTTATAACTTTTTTTGTGTAGAACCTTACCGATTGATTAAGAGCTGGCGGATAATCCCAAGGGATGGCAGGAAATGCTTGACAAGCCTATATGTAATTCGTATAATTACATATATAGAATGTGAACCGAAGGAGGTGTTGAAATGACCATGTCCCCCAAAAAAGTGACGGGGTATTACGGAACCTATGCCACGCCGGAAAGCCAGGGGCTGTACCGGTTTGATTTTGATCCGGAAACCGGGCGCCTGGAGAACCGGCAGCTGGCCTATCCCGCTTTGGACTGCAAGTATCTCTCCTGCCATGGGAGTACCCTGGCCTGCCCGGTCTCCCAGAATGACCGCGCCGGCCTGTGCCTGCTGGAGCTGGATGCCGGCGCTCTGCTTTTGATGGGAACGGCCATGACCGAGGGGGTTACGGCCAACTACGTGACCCAGGACGACGACTACGTTTATACGGCCAACTATCACGAGGGCGGCGTTTTGATTTATAAAAAAGAAACCGCTGGTCCCCGTCTGGTCCGATGCATTGAGACCGGCTCCGGCTCCGGCTGCCATCAGGTGCTTTTCCACGGGCATTACCTGATGGCCGTGTGCCTGCTTAAAGACCGGATTTATCTGTACGACCGGGAACGGGAGGACGCCCTGGCTGGAGAGATTGCTTTTCCCAAAGGGACAGGCCCCCGCCACGGCATCTTCAGTCCGGACCACCGCCATCTCTACGTGGTGAGCGAGCTGTCCAACGGCCTCTTCACCTTTGACATCGAGGATGATAGCTTCAGGCTCACGGGCAAGATTCCGGTTTTGCAGGAGGAAGGCTGCCCGGCCGGGGCGGTACCGGCGACGGCGGCCATCCGTCTGGGACCCGAGGGGCGTACCCTCACCGTGTCCACCCGGGGGACGGATACCCTGACGGTTTTCACCACGGTGCAGAAGGGCCGGCCGACGGTCGTCCAGACCATCGGCTGCGGCGGCCGTCATCCCCGGGATTTCATCATCACCGGGGACGGGCGTTTTTTGCTGGCGGCTAACCGGGAGCAGGGGGGCATCGTCTGCTTCCGCAGGGACCCGGAAAGCGGTGAGTTATCGGATATCGTGGGGCAGCTGGACGCCCCCCAGGCGGTGAGCCTTTTATTGATTGAAAATTAGCGGACATTGGCCCTTGGGATTCACCGCCCGGGCTCCATTGATGGATGATTGATGAGGGCATGGCGGGAAAGGACGAATAATGAAGAATAAAATGGATATCGGCGTCATCGGACTGTCGGTCATGGGCAGCAACCTGGCCCTGAATCTGGCGGATCACGGCTTTCAGGTGATGGGATTCAACCGCAGCCGGGGAGTGACAGAAAAACTCATGGCAGAACAGCCCCACCCCAATTTGTCGGCGGCTTATACGATGGAAGAATTCGTGGAAATGCTCTCACGGCCCCGGCGGATCATGATGATGATCAAGGCCGGCCCGCCGGTGGACGCGGTGATCCGTCAGATCGCGCCCCTTCTGGAACCGGGGGATGTGCTCATGGACGGCGGCAACACGTTTTTTGAAGAAACCCAAAGACGGCAGAAGGAGCTGGCAGACAAGGGGATCCTGTACCTGGGGGTCGGCATTTCCGGCGGATCGGAGGGGGCCCGGAAGGGGCCGTCCATCATGCCCGGCGGCGCGCCGGAGGCCTATGCCCTGGTGCGCCCCATGCTGGAAGCCATCGCCGCCAAGGCCAAGGGCGAACCCTGCTGCGCCTACATGGGCCCCGGGGGAGCCGGCCATTACGTGAAGATGGTCCACAACGGCATCGAGTACGCGGACATGCAGCTCATCGCCGAGGCCTACCTGGTGCTCAAGTACGCGGGGGGATTGACCAACGCTGAAATGGCGGAGGTCTTTGAAGAATGGAATGAGGGCGAGCTGGAAAGCTACCTGATCGGCATCACCGCCAAGGTGCTCCGGGAAAAGGACGACCTGGCCGGCGGTGACCTGGTGGACCACATTCTGGACAGTGCCGGACAGAAGGGGACGGGCCGATGGGCCAGCATTGAGGCCCTGAAGCAGGGGGTGGACCTGTCCATGATCAACGCGGCGGCCAACGCCCGGGTGCTCTCCGGAGACATGAACCGGCGGAGCCGGGCCGGGGCGATGATCCCCCAGCCGGCGCCCCACGCGGATACGGACCGGAAGACCCTGGTGGACACGGTGCGCCAGGCCCTTTACACGGGGAAGATCATGGCCTACGCCCAGGGATTCGCCCTGCTCAAAAGCGCGTCGGAATCCTTCGGCTGGTCCCTGGATTACGGGACCATCGCCTCCATCTTCCGGGCGGGGTGCATCATCCAGGCCCGGTTCCTGGACGATATGACCAAGGCCTACCGGGAGGATCCCCAGCTGGACAACCTGCTCTTCGCGCCCTTCTTTGCCAAACGGGTCAAGGAAGGCCAGTCCGGGCTGCGGGGAGTGGTGACCTACGGCATCATGGAAGGCATCCCCATGCCGGCCCTTTCCGGAGCCATCGCCTATCTGGACAGCTTCCGGGCGGCGGCCACGGGAGCCAACCTGATCCAGGCCCAGCGGGATTTCTTCGGCGCCCATACCTACGGCCGCAACGACCGGCCGGGGATTTTCCACCACGATTGGAGGTTCTGACATGGCAGAGAGGATGACGGAAAAAACGGACATCACCATTTTCGGCGGCACCGGGGACCTGACCTTCCGCAAGCTCATCCCCGCCCTGTACACCATGTTCCGCACGGACAAGCTGCCCGGGGGCAGCCACATCACCATCATCGGCCGCCGGGATTACGATGACGAGGCCTACCGGGAACTCGCCCGGCCCTGGGTGGAGCGGTTTTCCCGCCTGCCCTACGATGGGGAGGCGTTCCAGGCATTTTCGCAGTTGATCAGCTATTACCGCATGGATTTTACGGACCCCGGGGCCTACCCGGGCCTGGAGGCCTATTATGTGAAGGGCCATCAGGACAGGCAGACCGACGCCCAGCTGTTTTACCTGGCGGTGGCACCGCGGTTTTTCGGAAAAATCGCCGAGGGGCTGAAATCCCTCAAGGGATTGGCACCGTCCAAGATCGTGGTAGAAAAGCCCTTCGGGGAGACCCTGGAGGAAGCGGCAGCCCTCAGCGCCGAGCTGGAGACCTGCTTCGGAGCCGATTCGGTTTACCGCATCGATCACTACCTTGGCAAGGAGATGATCCGCGGCATTTCCACCGTGCGCTTCGACAATGTGCTTTTTGAAAATGTGTGGGATTCCCGCTGCATCGAGTCGGTGACCATCTCCGCCCTGGAGGATGTGGGCGTTGAGGAACGGGGCGGCTACTACGACACCAGCGGCGCCCTCAAGGACATGGTCCAGAACCATTTGTTCCAGGTGCTGTCCATCGTGGCCATGGAGCGGCCGGCGGATTTTTCCGCCAAGGCCCTCCACGACGCCCAGCTGGCGGTGCTGGGGGCCCTGCGCCGGCCGGCGGCCGCGGATTTGGCCGATACCCTGGTGCTGGGCCAGTACCAGGGCTACACCGCCGAGCCCAAGGTGGCGGCGGATTCCCGCACCGAGACCTTTGGCGCCCTGCGCCTTTTTGTGGACACCCCCCGGTGGCAGGGGACGCCCTTTTACATTCGCACGGGGAAAAAGACGGGAATCCGCCAGACAACGGTGGTGGTGACCTTCAAGCACCGCGCCCCGGAAGGCCAGCCGGACACCCTGATCATCGAAATCCAGCCACGGGAAGGCATCGCCCTGCAGTTCAACATCAAGCGACCCGGGGATTTTGACGAGGTGGTGCCGGCCAAAATGGATTTCTGCCAGAGCTGCGACCTGGAAAACCAGCGCAACACCCCCGAAGCCTACGAGCGGCTGCTCACCGCCTGCCTCCGGGGAGAAGGAGCCTGGTTCTCCCAATGGGACCAGATCGCCGCAAGCTGGCAGTACATCGCCGATCTGAAGGACCTGGCAAAGGAAGAAGGGCTGACGGTCCATCCCTACCCCCAGGGAGAACCGGGGCCGCAGGCTGCCCAGGCACTGCCGGGGCGGTTTGGACACCGATGGGGAGAAGCATAGGAGAAAAGTTTACAAACTGGCCGCCAGATAGGGCCAGGTCACGGACTCCCCACAATTTTTCATTTCTTCCGGCGGCCCGGCGAACAACAGCCGGCCGCCGGCCAGTCCGCCTTCGGGGCCGATTTCAATGAGATAGTCCGCTTCCTTCATCACATCCAGACTGTGTTCGATCAGGTAGAGGGTGTTCCCGGCGTCCACCATGGCGTTGAAAAGGACCATGAGCTTGCGGATGTCGTCCAGGTGGAGGCCGTCGGTGGGCTCGTCCAGGATGAAGATGGCTCCCTTTTTATAAAGCTGGCTGGCCAGCTTGACCCGCTGGAGCTCGCCGCCGGACAGGGTGGTCATGGCTTGGTTCAGATGGAGGTATCCCAGACCCACCTGTTCCAGGGAGATGAGCTTGGGCAGGAATTTTTCCCCTTTAAAAAAGACAATGGCATCGTCGACGGTCAGATCCATGACCTCGGCGATGTTTTTTTGATGGTAGGTATAAGTGAGCGCCTCAGCCGAGTACCGGGTGCCGTGGCACAGGTCGCACTCCGTTTCAATGTCCTCCATAAAGGCCATTTCCGAGACGATGACGCCCTTGCCGCCGCAGGCGGGACAGCCCCCTTCCGAATTAAAGGAGAGCTTTTTCATGGAGACGCCGTTAGCCTGGGCGAAGAGCTTGCGGATGGGGTCGGCGATGTCTAGGTAGGTGGCCGGGGTGGAGCGCAGGTTGATGCCGATGGCCCGCTGGTCGATGAAGATGATTTCCTCGTTGCAGTGGTCCATGAAGTGTTCCATCAGCGAGCTCTTGCCCGAGCCGGCCACCCCGGCGATGACCGTCAGGATGCCCCTGGGAAGGTCCACCGTCAGGTCCTTTAAATTGTGGAGCCGGGCATGTTCCAGATGGAAGAAGCCCTGGGGCGACCGGCACTGCTTTTTAAAGGCCTTACGCTGGTGCAGGGTACGCCCCGTGAGGGTGCCGGCGGTCAGCAGGCCCTGGTAATCCCCCTGGTACACGATCTGCCCGCCCCGGCTGCCGGCCAGGGGCCCCATGTCCACAATGTGGTCGGCCATGGCGATGATTTCCCGGTGGTGCTCCACAATCAATATGGTGTTGCCGCTGTCCCGCAGGCGGTAGAGGGAGTGCTTGAGCCGGTCGATGTCCTTGGGGTGCAGGCCCACGCTGGGCTCGTCCAGGACGTAGACCATGTCCGACAGGGCGGAGTTGATGTACTTGGCGATCTTGATGCGCTGGGACTCGCCGCCGGACAGGGTGCTGGTGCCCCGGCTCAGGGACAGGTAGCCCAGGCCGATTTCCTCCAGGGCCCTCAGGCGTTTGAGGAGCTCCCGGACGATGTCCTGGCAGATGGGGAGGTCGATGCCCTGGATGAAGGGGATGGCGTCGGCAATGGACAGGGCGCAGACGTCGGCGATGTTGGCGCCGTTGATCTTGCAGCTGCGGATGAGGGGATTGAGCCGGGTGCCGCCGCATTCGGGGCAGGTGAAGGTGGACACCATGCCGTCGAGGATCTTCTTGTGGCGCTTGCCCTCCTGGGATTTGATGATGCTGCGGTACATCCGCGGCACGATGCCCTCGTATTTGGCGGAGGCCGGCCACTTGGCCGGCGGGTCCGTGAGCTTGATCTGGGGGGAATGGAGGAAGAGCTCCAGCTCCTCCTGGGAATAATCCCGGATCTTCTTGTCGAGGTCGAAGAGGCCGCTGTAGGCGTAGCGCTTCCAACGCCAGGCGCCGGTGGTGAAGGTGGGGAAGTGGATGACATCCTCGTCGTTCAGGCATTTGTCGAAGTCGATCAGTTTGTGGATATCCAGCTCCGTCACCTCGCCGATGCCGTCGCACCGGGGGCATTTTCCCGAGGGATGGTTGAAGGAGAAGCTGTCGGAGTAGCCTACGAAGGGCTCGCCGCCCCGGGAGAAGAGCAGGCGCAGCAGGGAGTAGATGTCGGTGTAGGTGCCCACGGTGGAGCGGCTGTTGGACGACGGCTTCTTCTGGTCGATGACGATGCACACCGGCAGGTTGGTGATCTTCTGGACGTGGGGCCGTCCGTACTTGGGCAGGTAGCGCTGGACGAAGCTGGAAAAGGTTTCGTTGAGCTCCCGGCGGGACTCGGCGGCGATGGTGTCCAGGCACAGGGAGGATTTGCCGGAGCCGGAGATGCCGGTGAAGACGGTGATCTTTTTCTTGGGGATGTTGACCGATACGTTTTTTAAATTATTTTCAGTGGCACCGGTGATGCGGATGACATCGGCGTAGGGAGTTGTCAATGGAATACCTGCTTTCTGTTTTTTTGCGCTTTTTTTGTGCAATCGGGCTTTAAATAATAATATACGCATTTTTCCCGCCGCCGTCCATGCCATTTCATTGGAAAAGTATGCAAAACTTCGCAAAAAGTGCAAAAAAGTCGGCACCTTCCGCAAAATCAGCCTGGATTTTTTGCGCTTTCCCAATAGCGGGATGTAATCCACCGGCAGGATTCTTAAAGACAATTTAATTCGAAATCATTTTAAAAATAGTTGGAAAATGGCTTGAAACTGAGGGTTTTCTATTCCGAATCCAATTTGTTTTCTTCCGGAATTCAGAAAAAAATCCAGATTCCGGGAGTTGGCACAGGTCTTGCTTTATAAAGTGCCAAGAAGATAAATCCTAAACGGAAATCATAGAATTAAGTTCATATTTGAGAATATTACTTGGGAGGTAATTATTATGGCTAAATCATATCTGGATCGTATTGAGGCGCTGAGACAGCAGTATCTGGCAACCCGTGTGGACATGGACGTCTACAACGCCAAGTACCTGACAGAAGGTTTTAAAGAATCCGAAGGGGAACCCTGGATCATCCAGAAGGCCACCGGCTTCAAGCATCAGTGTGAAAAGAAGAACATCTTCATCCAGGACAACGAATTATTGGTCGGCGGCGCGGCCTTCAAGCCCCGGGCCGGCATCCTGTGCCCGGACAGCTCCTGCTCCATCATCGACCGCGAGCTGGACACCATCAGCACCCGTCCCTTCGACCCCTTCTATTTAAGTGAAGAAGGCAAGAAGGTCTTCAAGGAAGATGTTTCCGATTATTGGAAGAACAAATGCCTGCTGGACCGCTGGCGGAAGCTGGCTCCCGACGATATGGAAACCCTGCGGGACAATGGCATGATCTACATCGACCGCAAGGCCGTCCGCGGCTATGGGGAAAACACCCCGGGATGGACCACCCTGCTGAAGAAGGGCCTGGGCGGCATCAAGAAGGAAGCGGAAGAAAAGCTGGCCCAGCTCGACGATTCCCGCGTGGGCGATCTGGAAAAGATGTTCTTCCTCAAGGCTGAAATCATGACGGCAGACGCCATCATCCACCTGGCCCACCGCCATGCGGATCTGGCCGAACAGATGGCGGCGGAATGCCAGGATGAAAAGCGTAAGGCCGAGCTGCTGAAAATCGCCGAAGTCAACCGCTGGGTACCGGAACATCCGGCCCGCACCTTCTACGAAGCCATCCAGTGCATGCTCACCTACGAATACGCCATCTACATGGAACAGAATGCGTCCTCCTACAACCTGGGCCGCATCGACCAATACCTGTATCCCTATTATAAAGCGGACATCGAAGCCGGAATCATCGACGAAGACGGCGTCCAGGAACTCATGGACTGCATGTGGATCAAGATCGCCGAGCTGTCTCTGTTCCAGGATGAAGTCACTGCCCAGTTCGCGGCAGGCTACTGCATCACCGTCCAGGTGTGCTGCGGCGGCATCGACCAGTACGGCAACGACGCCACCAACGAGCTGTCCTACAAGGTCATCCAGGCCACCATGGACGTGCGGTTCAAGGAACCCAACATGTCCGTCCGCTACAACATCTCCAAGAACCCCGATGCCCTGCTCCACAAGGCCGCGGAAGCCATCCGCATGGGCCTGAGCATGCCGGCCATCTACCACGACGACGCCGGGATCCGCATGCTCCTCAACAAGGGCGTGCCCCTGTCGGAAGCCTGGGACTGGAATCCCTGCGGCTGTGTGGAAACCAACCTGGAAGGCCGGATGAAGCAGTACACGGACATCGCCGACATCAACATGGGCGGCATCGTGGAAATGGCTTTAAACAACGGTATCAGCCGCAAGACGGGCAAGCAGGTGGCCGAAGCCACTGGGGATCCCCGGGATTTCAAGACCTTCGACGATTTCTTTGAAGCAGTCAAGACCCAGATCCGTTACTTCGTCAACGTGGTGGTCTCCGGCAATCAGCTGCTGGATTACCTGAGCATGAACTACCGCCCAGTGCCGGCCCTGTCCCTGACCTACCCCCACTGCCAGGAAACGGCCATCGACTACAGCAATGGCGGAGCCAAATACAACTGCGGTGGCGGCGTCATCACCGTGGGCCAGGCCGATGTCATCAACTCCGTGGCAGCCGTCAAATACCTGGTGTACGATGAAAAGAAGGTCACCATGGACGAGCTGTGCAAGGCCATGGCCGCCAACTTTGAAGGCTACGAAGACATCCACAAGCTGTGCATGGACGCGCCGAAGTACGGCAACGACGACGAACGGGCCGACTTCTGTGTCGGTGAAATCTTCACCTACGTCACCGATGAATTTGAAAAATACGACACCAAGTTCGGCAAGATGACCACCGGGATGCTGCCGGTTTCCGGCAACACGCCCATCGGCGAATGGGTCGGCGCCCTGCCTTCCGGACGTTATCAGTGGACACCCCTCACCGACGGCATCGGCGCCACAGGCGGCACGGATGTCAACGGACCGACGGCCCTGCTCAAATCCGTAAGCCGCATCCCCCACGCCCGTTTCACCCAGGGGACCCAGCTCAACATGAAGCTCGAACCCTCGATCCTCGAAGGGGAAGAAGGCCTGCGCAACATGATGAACATGTTAAAGACCCAATGTACCCTGGACATCTACCATTCCCAGTTCAACGTGGTCGACAAAGCGATTCTCCTGGACGCCCAGGCCCATCCCGAAAATCACAAGGACCTGCTGATCCGCGTGGCGGGCTACACTGCCTTCTTTGTGGAACTCGGCAAGGAAATCCAGGACGAAATCATCGGCCGTACAGAAATCGGCGCATGGCAGGGCGGCTGCGGCTGCCGTTAAGCCTGACGGAAAATAAAACGTACAAACATAATCAGATACGATCTGCCCATCTGAACCAATCGCAAAAAGCCTCCATCCGGGGGCTTTTTTTTAAAGGGCTCTGCTTTCACGATTTTTGGAACATCCGGAAGCTGCTTCCTGGCGTATAATGGGATCTGAGGTGAAATTCATGAATGCTGGAATCAAATTTTGCGGGGGATGCAACCCCCATTACGACAGGAAGGCCTACGCCGCCGGGCTCGGTCAAAGGCTGGGCGGAGCGCTGGAAATCGCCCGGCCGGAAAAACACTACGAGGTGATTTATGTGGTCTGCGGCTGTACGGCCTGCTGCGCGGATATCTCAGCCCTGAAGGCGGAGCGGTTCGTTTTTGTGGCTGAAGAGGGACGCTATCAAAGGACCGTTGAGACACGGTGACGGTCTGTCCCCGATGACAGGGGACGGGGTTGGCAAAACATCACCTGAGTGGTGCCGGAAATCGGGTCCTGGGGTGGAATCATTCCCCATCCTACGGCGGTATGTTAAAATGAAATGGCATAAAATAATTGGAAATCGAGGTGATCACCTGGAACATGAAAGAAAAAAATGTGGATTTGACCAAGGGCTCGATCGCAAGCGGGCTCTTCATTTTTGCCCTGCCCCTGCTGGGGAGCAGCCTGATCCAGCAGATGTACAACACCGTGGACCTGATCTTCGTGGGGAACATCCTGGGGAAGGAAGCCTCGGCGGCGGTGGGGTCCACCAGCCTGTTGACCATCTGCATCATCGGCTTCTTCAACGGGATGGGGGTGGGGGTGGGCGTCATCACCGCCCATTTCTTCGGCGGCCGGCAGCGGAAGGATGTGAAGGACACCATCCACACCGCGGCGGCCCTGACATTGATCCTGTCCGTGGTGGTGACGGTTTTCGGCTGGGTGACCTGCCCGGTGTTCCTTCATTGGATGAACGTGCCGGACAACGTCATGGGCCTGGCCCTGACCTACATCCGGATCTATTTCATCGGCCTGTTCTCCATCGTCAGCTACAACACCAGCGCCGGCGTCGTCCGGGCCCTGGGCAACTCCCGGTCGCCGATGGTCTACCAGTTCGTGGGCGGTATCATCAACGTGTTCGGCGACGCCTTTTTCATGTACGTGATGCACATGGGCATCGCCGGGGCGGCCCTGGCCACCATCTGCTCCCAGACGGTGGCCGCCGTCCTGACCATCCGCTACCTGTGCCGGCTGCCTGAGGATTTGCGGCTGGAATGGCGAAAGATCCGGGTCAAGCCCGTCCTGGCCAAAAAAATCTTCGTCATCGCCATTCCCGAGGCCATCCGGTCCATGATGATCACCCTGGCCAATATCATCGTCCAGTCCCAGATCAACATGCTGGGGGTGGAGAGCATGGCCGCCTACGCCGCCTACTGCAAGGCGGAAGGGTTTTTGTACCTGCCCCAATGGGCGGTGGGCCAGGCCAACACCACCTTTGTCAGCCAGAACCTGGGGGCGGGCCAGGTCAAGCGGGCGGAAAAAAGCACCCGGACCGCCCTGGTCATGGGCATCGCCATCACCCTGGCCATCAGCGGGCTGGTGCTGCTGTTCCCCAGCCAGGTATTTAGGATGTTTTCCAATGAACCGGATGTCATCAGCCTGGGCGTGAAGATCGCCCAGACCACTTTCGGCTTTTACTTCCTGTACGCCATCGTCGAGGTCCTGTCCGGGGCCATCCGGGGGGCGGGGAAGAGCACGCCGCCCATGGTGGTGGCCCTGGTCAACATGTGCGGGGTGCGGCTGATCGCCCTGAAAATCGCCCTCATGTACCTCCATACCGTCAACGGCATCGCCATCGTGTTCCCCATCACCTGGGTGACCACCGCCCTGTCCATCGCCGTCTATTATTTCAGCGGGCGATGGAAGAAGAACGGCCTCATCCATCCCCAGCGGCCAGATGAGCTGGATGCCTGAGGATGGATAAACAGACGCCGCTGTGCGGCAATCAAAAGGACCTGTCAGGAATGTTTTCCTGGCAGGTCCTTTTGATTTTGATGAAAAAATATAAAAAAGCCGCGGTTTCCAGGGGATTTGAGGAATGAATGGAGTGACTGGAAACCACGGATTTTTTTCGTGTATGATATTTATTATATAGAGGGAGTGATGATTTGTTTCAATGCTGCGTTGATAATGCTGTTAACCAGTCAATACAAGGGGATGCGTATTGGCTTAAAAGAATTAAAGGGCCATGCTGTAAATTTTTGAAGCAATTTCCTTTGTCAGTTTGACGAAGCTGCCGTGGTTGGGTGCGCCGTGGAACATGCTTTCCGTCAGCTTGGGAATATCTTCTTCCTTGCCGCCGATTTCGCTGATGGAGGTCGGCATGCCGATTTCCTTGATGAAGGCCTGGTAGCGTTCGATGCCTTCCAGAGCGGTTTTTTCCGGATTCTGGAAGTCCATTTCGCAGCCCCAGACGCGGACGGCAAACTGGGCGAAGCGCATGACGTCTTCCTTCATGGCGTAGCGCATCCAGGAGGGGAAGAGGATGGCCAGGCCGGCACCGTGGGAGCAGCCATAGGTCGTGGACAGTTCATTTTCCATGTGGTGGGTACCCCAGTCCTGGGCACGGCCGACGCCGGTGATGTTGTTGTGGGCGATGGTCGCGGACCACATGATGTTGGCGCGGGCTTCGTAGTTGGTGGGATCCGCCATGGCGCGGCGGCCTTCCTTGATCATGGTCAGCATGACGGCTTCCAGCATGCGGTCCGTCAGTTCCACATCCTGGGTCTTGGAGAAGTACCGTTCCATGCAGTGGGCGATGATGTCCGTGACGCCGCTGGCCGTCTGATAGGGCGGCAGGGTGCAGGTCAGCTCGGGATTCATGATCGCGAATTTGGGGCGAAGGATGTCGCCGTCGGCACAACGCTTGTACATGCCGTCTTCGTTGGTCACAACCGTATCGGTGGAAGCTTCGCTGCCCGATGCGGCCAGGGTGACGATGACGCCCACCGGCAGGGCTTCTTCAACGGCCTTGCCGCAGTAGAAATCCCAGAAATCGCCGTCGTAGGGGACGCCCAGGGCGATGGCCTTGGCGGAGTCGATGACGCTGCCGCCGCCTAAAGGCAGCATGAAGTCGACCTTTTCCTTGCGGGCCAGCTCGATGCCCTGGCGGACCAAACCGCTTTTGGGATTGGCTTCGACGCCGCCCAGTTCAACGTAGGAAATGCCTTCGGCGTCCAGAGAAGCCTTGACCCGGTCCAGCAGACCGGAGCGTTTGACCGAGCCCCCGCCGTAATGCAGCATGACCTTGTGTCCGCCGTACTTTTTAACCAGTTGTCCACTCTGATTTTCCGTTTCTTTTCCGAATACGAAGTATGTAGGACTGTAAAATGTGAAATTATCCATTGATAAACCTCCTTCAATATTCCTTTCGTTCATCTGTGTTTATTATAAACGAATTGGAAAAGAAAAGTTTTGCTGTTCGTCTTTTTTACTTGACTGAATCTCTCTTTGTTTCCAATGGCCCTGACAGGGGCTATTTGCGCCGGAATTCACTGACGTCGATCTTGTAGCGCTTGATGCGGTACTGGAGGTTCTGACGGCTCATTTTGAGGATCTGGGCCGCCTTGGAGATGTTGCCGCCGGTTTCCGTAAGGATCTGGCAGAGGGTGCCCCGTTCGATGTCCTGGAGCTTCCCGGACAGGGAATCCCCGGTGGCTGCCAGGTCGGGGGCAGCGGCCGGTGGGGGAGCCGCGGCGATTTTGTTCCCGTCCAGGATATTCTTGGGCAGGTATTCCGGGGTGATCAGGGATTGGCCGGCGGGAAGGACGATCATCGCGTGCTCCACGACGTGCTGCAGCTCCCGCACGTTTCCCGGCCAGTTGTAGGCCGCAAAGATATCACTGGTAAGGGGATCGATGCCCCGGACGTTTTTGAGCAGCTTCTGGTTGCAGTTCATGATGAAGTGCTTGCTCAGCAGGGAGATATCCTCCTTGCGATCCCTCAGGGGCGGAATGTCAATGTTGATGACCCCTAAACGGTAGAAAAGGTCCTGGCGCAGCTTTTCCTCGGCAACGGCCTGGAGGGGCGGGACGTTGATGCAGGACAGCACCCGGACATCCACCCGGACCTCCGCTGAGCTGCCTACCCGGCGGATCATGCTGTCCTGGAGGACGCGCAGGAGCTTGGCCTGAAGGGTGATGTTCATGGAGTTGATTTCGTCCAGGAGCAGGGTGCCATGGTCGGCCTGTTCAAAGAGCCCCGGCCTGTTTTCCGCCCCGGTGTAGGCGCCCTTGACCGAGCCGAAGAGCAGGCTTTCCAGCAGGTTTTCCGGCAGGGCGGCGCAGTTGATGGCCAGGAAAGGCCCGTCGGCCCGGCCGCTGGCGTTGTGGATGCTCTGGGCGAAGAGCTCCTTCCCCGTACCGGTCTCGCCGTAGAGCATGACCGGGAAATCCGTCTGGGCCACCTGGCGGCATTGGTCCAGGATCTTGCGCATGGGGGCGCTGGTGTGGATGATATCCTCAAAGGTGTATTTGGCCGTGAGGGCGCTTTTCGTTTTGCATCTGCCCGAGGTGTACTGGACCAGCTTTTCCTGCAAATCGATAATCTGTTTGTGAAGGTCGTCCACAGTGCTAAAATCCTCCACCACATTGAAAGCGCCCAGGACCTCGTCATCGGCGATGACGGGAAAGGTGCTGGCTACGGAATCCACATTTTTTCCGAATCGAGTGGTATAACGGTGGCGCTGATTGATGATGGGACGTTTGTTGCGGATGACTTCCGGCAGTGCACAGCTTTTTTGGTTGTTCATAGTGTATATGTCGCTGACGTGTTCACCAGTGACATTTTCCGCCACCAGGGAGTCCAGCTTGACGGCAGGGTCGTTGAAAAAGGTCAGACGGCTTTGGGCGTCGCACATGACGATCCCTTCCTTGATCTGGTTGACGACGCCGTTCAGCATTTCAAGCTGGTAATCCCGGGAGGCGTCCCGGAAGACGATGAGCCGGGTGCCGGCGGGCAGATCCTCTGGCTGGGGCGATGGCTGGCGGATCAGGTATTCGCCGAAGGCTGCGTTGACCATGGCGGGTTCCCCGTCCTCACAAAGGGGGATGGCAAAATCGGGAAGGGGGGCGCCGGTGAGTCCGCCGTCGCCGTGGAGCAGCCGGTCGCCGGTCTGGTTGATGGAAACAACGGTCATATCGGCGGCAATAAGCACCGCGCCCAGCGCACATTGGGACAAAAAATCCAGTAGTTTTACAAGGTCCATTCAGTTTACCCCTGACTTTCGAAGAATCGAAAAAAGACAGGATCAATAAATTGTGTCAATCTTGATCCTGTCATTTGTATTTAAGACAATAAACAATTTATACCATTCTATTTTAATTTATTGCCGGCAGTTTGACAATAGATGCGGAGTTATCTTAATCTTCTTTAATGCCGGTGATGGCTTTGGCCAGTTCCTTCTTGCCCTGGATATTGCCCTGGCGGGAGATCATGATCCGCTGGGCCTGGGGTGAGCCGGCGCCGTGCATGGATTCGGTGCGGTAGCCGACGGCGGCAGCGCCGAGGCACATGTTTTCCAGGAAGCGCATGACCTTCTGGCGGTCTTCCGTGGGGACGCCGGTGTGGGCGGCAAAGTATTTGTTGCAGATTTCACCGATGGTTTCACCGTTGCGGCCGGTCACAGTGGCGGACTTGAAGTCCTTGTCCGAAGGCATGGTGACCATGAGGCCCCCGGCGATGTCTTCCGCCAGACGGACGATTTCGTAGGGGAAGCGGGTGATGTTCTGTTTGCACACGTTGGCCAGGAGCAGGTTGATCTGGTAATTGCCGGCCTTGGTGGGGCAGCCTTCGCAGGAGCAGGCGATGCCGCAGGAGTACAGGGTTTCATTCAAGTGGGTCATTTCGATGAGCTTGTCCTTGATGTGGGAAGCCTTTTCCACGCCGTTGTATTCCGCGGCCAGGGCGGCAGCTCCGATGACCACATCGCCCACGCCGACCTTGCAGCCGCCGTAGCTCTGGCGGTGATAACCCGCAAAGCGTTCGACCATCATGCCGGAGAAGTCCGTTTCGCCGTTCATGAAGATGTATTCGTTGGGGATGAACACATCATCCAGCACAACCAGGGCTTCCTGGCCGCCGAATTTGGGATTGCCCACGTCGATGCAGCCGTCTTCCAGCTTGCGGGTATCGCAGGACTGGCGGCCGTAGATCATGTAAACCCCTTCGGCGTCGCTGGGGCAGGCGAAGGAAACCGCGTATGCCTTGTCCGCGTCCCGCATGGCCTGGGTGGGCATCATCAGGTGCCAGTGGGAGTTGATGGAGCCGGTCTGGTGGACCTTGGCGCCGCGGACGACGATGCCGTCTTCCCGCTGTTCCACCACGTGGACGAACATGTCTGGATCGGGCTGGTCGTGGGGAGCCTTGCCGCGGTCACCCTTGGGGTCGGTCATGGCGCCGTCCACCACCAGGTCCTTGTCCTGGACCATGGTCAGGAAATTCTTGAAGTTTTCAAAATAGTGGGTGCCGTGGATTTCGTCGATTTCGTAGGTGGTGGAGTACACGGCGTTAAAGGAGTCCATGCCCACGCAGCGCTGGAAGCAGGACGCGGTCTTCTGTCCCAGGAGACGCTGCATCTTGACCTTTTTCACCAGGTCGTCGGTGGACTGATGGAGATGGTTGAAGCGGTTGATCTTCCGGCCGGTCAGATTGGATGTGGCGGTCATGAGATCTTCGTATTCCGGTTCCTGGGCCAGATCGTAGGTCATCATGATGCTGTTGATGGAGGGACGGATCATGGGATGATCCACCCAGTTATCTATTTTTTCACCGAACATGTAAACGCGGGTGTCTAATTTTCTTAAACTTTCCAGGTATTCCTGTCCTGTCATTAAAGCCATAATATTACCTCCTTGTTGGTTGATGGGCAATGCCCAAGCTGAATTTTTTTAATATATATAGGGGGGAATGCACCCCGGAGACAGCGGGGGAGCTTCTCCGGGATGGGGTCAGTGTGCAGATTTATTTCTGGTTGGCCAGGGTGACGTAGCTCTGGTACCGTTCCTTGGCATCCCGTTCAGCCTTGTCGTAAAGCTGCTGGGCTTTTTCCGGGAAGGCCAGCTTCAGGGAAGCGTAGCGGTTTTCGCCCATGAGGAACTTCTGGAAGTCGCCCTTGGGTTCCTTGGAATCCATGGTGAAGGGGTTCTTGCCTTCCTTCTTCAGGTCGGGGTTGAAGCGGTACAGATGCCAGTAGCCGGCTTCCACCGCGTTCTTTTCTTCGGTGATGCTCATGCCCATGCTGGCTTTCATGTGGTGTTCGATGCAGGGGCAGTAGCAGATGATCAGGGAAGGACCGTCGTAGGCTTCGGCTTCCCGGATGGCCTTCAGGGTCTGGTTGGGGTTGGAGCCGATGGCCACCTGGGCGACGTACACGTAGCCGTAGCTCATGGCCATCATGCCCAGATCCTTCTTTCTGGTTTCCTTGCCGCTGGCGGCAAATTTGGCGATGGCACTGGTCACAGTGGACTTGGAGGCCTGTCCGCCGGTGTTGGAGTACACTTCAGTATCCAGCACCAGGACGTTGATGTCCTTGCCGGTGGCCAGCACATGGTCCAGTCCGCCGTAGCCGATGTCGTAGGCCCAGCCGTCGCCGCCAAAGGCCCAGACGCTCTTCTTGGTCATGTATTCCTTATTTTCCCGGATGAAGGTAGCTTCTTCGCTGTCGTCGCCTTCGATGGCGGCCAGCACCGCGTCACTGACTTCACGGGATACGGCGGGATCCTGTCCCTTTGCCAGGTAGGCTGTGCCGGCTTCCACGGCGACACCCTTGTCCATGAGTGTCTTCAGCTTGTCCTTGAGCTGTTTCTTGATCACATCCTGGGCAAGGAGGTAACCGTAGGCGTATTCGGCGTTGTCTTCGAACAAGGACATGGCCCATGTGGGTCCGAAGCCCTTCTTATCCACGCAGTAGGGGGATGAAGGAGTGGAACCGCCGTAAGCGGAGGAGCAGCCCGAAGCGTTGGTGATGTACATCCGGTCGCCGAACAACTGGGTGACCAGCTTGATGTAAGGTGTTTCGCCACAGCCGGCGCAGGCCCCGGAGAATTCAAAGTAAGGCTTGGCGAACTGGGAATTCTTGATGGTGGCGCTGTTCACGGCGTCCTTCTTGATTTCAACCTCTTCCACGGCGTAGGTCCAGTTGGGTGCTTCCGCAACCTGGCTGGCGAAGGGCTTCATGGTCAAAGCTTTTTCCTTGGCCAGGCACACGTTCACGCAGCTTCCGCAGCCTGTGCAGTCGTAGGGTGAAACCTGGATGCGGTAGGTGTAGGCTTCGAGGCCCTTGCCGGTGGCCTTCTTCGTTTCAAATCCGGCGGGAGCGGCCTTGGCTTCCGCGTCGGATACCAGGATGGGACGGATGGCGGCGTGGGGGCAGACCAGCGAGCACTGGTTGCACTGGATGCACTTGGCAGCGTCCCATTCGGGCACTTCCACGGCGGCACCGCGTTTTTCGTATTTGGATGTGGCTGCGGGCCAGGTCCCGTCTTCCAGACCGTACTTGGTCATCTGACCGACGGTGAGCACATCCCCTTCCTGACGGTTCATGGGTTCCACGATTTCCCGGATGAAGTCGGGCACGTCCTTGGCGGCGGCCTTGTCTTCAGCGGTTGCCCAGCTTGCGGGGATCGTGATTTCATTCAGTTCCTTGATGCCGTAGTCGATGGAGGCATTGTTCATGTCCACGATCTTCTGGCCCTTCTTTTTAAAGTAGGACTTGTAGATGGCATCTTTCATTTCCGATACAGCCTGATCGATGGGGATCACGCCGGACAGGTTGAAGAAGGAAGCCTGGAGGATGGTGTTGGTCCGATTGCCCAGGCCCAGGTTACGGGCGATGTCGATGGCGTTGATGGTGTAGAATCTGGCGTTCTTGGCGGCCAGGGCACGCTTCATGGAAGCGGGCAGGTTTTCTTCCAGACCGGCCATATCCCACTGGCAGTTCAGCAGGAAGGTTCCACCGTCCTTCAAATTCTTGACCATATCGTATTTGTCCACATAGGACGGATTGTGGCAGGCCACAAAGTCAGCTGCCTGGATCAAATAGGGTGAGCGGATGGGGTTTTTCCCAAAGCGGAGGTGGGACTGGGTCAGGCCGCCGGACTTCTTGGAGTCATACACAAAGTAGGCCTGGCAGTACAGATCCGTGGAGTGGCCGATGATCTTGATGGAGTTCTTGTTGGCACCCACCGTCCCATCGGAGCCCATGCCCCAGAATTCAGCGCTCTTTTCACCTTCCGGCGTGGTGTTGATTTCTTCCAGCATGGGGAGGGAGGTAAAGGTCACATCGTCCACGATGCCGATGGTGAAGTTGTTCTTCGGCTTTTCATCCTTCAGGCTTTCGTACACGGCGACGAACTGAGCCGGGGTGGTGTCCTTGGAGCTGAGGCCGTAACGGCCGCCGACGATGGTCATCGGGAGTTCCCGTTCCTTATAGATGGTACACACATCCTGATACAGGGGTTCGCCCATGGCGCCGGGTTCCTTGGTCCGGTCCAGGACGGCGATCCTTTTGGCTGTTGCCGGGATGGCACCCAGGAAGTAATCCGCCGCGAAGGGACGGTACAGGTGGACATTGACCAGGCCGACCTTTTCGCCCTTGGCTGTCAGGTAATCGATGGTTTCCTTGCAGGTTTCCGCACCGGAGCCCATCATGACGATGACCCGGTCTGCGTCGGGAGCGCCGTAGTAATTGTAGAGGTGATAATCCCGGCCGGTCAGCTTATTGATTTCCTGCATGTAATGTTCCACCGCTTCGGGTAATTTGTTGAAGTTTGTGTTCAGGGCTTCACGGCATTGGAAGAAGATATCCGGATTGACGGTGGTTCCTCTGGTGGCCGGATGTTCGGGATTCAGTGAATTCTTGCGGAAGGCCTTGACCGCGTCCATATCCAGCAGGGGACGGAGATCTTCGTAATCCAGGGCATCGATCTTCTGGATTTCGTGGGATGTCCGGAAACCGTCGAAGAAATGGAGGATCGGCATCCGGCAGTGGATGGCAGACAGGTGGGATACAGCGCCCAGATCCATGACTTCCTGGGGTGAGGATGACGCCAGCAGGCCGAAACCGGTGCTGCGGACGCCCATGACATCGGAGTGGTCACCGAAGATGGACAGAGCGTGGGCAGATAAGGTACGGGCTGATACGTGGAACACGCCGGGGAGCATTTCCCCTGCAATCTTGTACATGTTCGGGATCATGAGCAGCAGACCCTGGGACGCGGTGTAGGTCGTCGTCAAGGCGCCACACTGAAGGGAACCGTGGACGGTTGCCGCGGCACCACCTTCGGACTGCATTTCAACCACTTCCACAGGCTGGCCGAAGAGATTCTTCTTTCCGTTGGCCGCCCATTCATCCACGTATTCCGCCATAGGGGATGACGGTGTGATGGGGAAGATCCCCGCCACTTCTGTAAAAGCGTATGAGATGTAAGCCGCAGCCTGATTCCCATCCATCAAAGCAATTTTCTTGGACACAATAATTACCTCCTTCAAGTAAACAAAAACATATAAGATGATTTCAAATTGGAATGCATGATTTAAAATTGCATGCATATTTTTAAGATACATACAATATACTACGATGAATGAGATATGTCAATAATGAAGACAGATAATATTTTGTCATAATTTAAGCAATAAAATGTACTAAAAAAAAGATATTGACGATAAAGTGAAATTAGTGTATGCTTAACAAAAGAAGTGTACTATGAAATGAACGTATTCGGATTATGACCGAAGCGCCCAATACCCTATATATAAATAAGAAAGTGAGGTGTTTATGATGAGTTCACAAAGTGCAATTGCCTATAAAAAAATAAAGGATATGATCTTCCATATGGAGCTTTTGCCGGGAACCAAGATTTCCGAACCCCAGATATCATCCATGCTGTCCATCAGCCGGACGCCGATCCACGACGCGCTGCGCAAGCTGGCGTCGGAAGGGCTGGTGCAGATCGGGAGGAACCGGGGCGCATCGGTGACCCAGTTCACGGATGAAGAGGTCCAGGAAATCGGCACCCTGCGCCTGTCCCAGGACATCCTTTCCGCCGAGCTGGCCGCCTACTACGGCAGCGTGGCGGATTTTGACCAGCTGTACCGTCAGGCGGAGGCCTGCGAGGAGGCGGCGGTCAAAGGGGACATTTATTTGCGGATTAAAGCCGACAATGACTTCCATCTGGAAATATCCCGGATATCCGGCAATTCCCATCTGTATAAACAGCAGTACGATGTGTATCAGCAGATCCACTTGATCCAGATTTCAAAATACACAGATATAGAGGACAGTTTGATCCAGATCCATCATCACCTGCCGATCATCCAGTCCATCCGCAATTCGGATCTGGAAGAGACGACCCGTTTGATTTGTGAGCATATCAAAGATTTTTACCACATTGATCCATATCTCATGAAATGCTACGGCTATTCACCAGAGGATGAAGACACGACGGCAGGCCGGTTCAGCGGTCAGGTGCTTTCGAGCATCTGATATGAGAAATTGAGGAAGTGGACATATTGAAGAATTCAACAAAGAATAACCAGCCGGCGGAGCAGGAAAAGCCCACCATGACGAAGCGTCAGCGCCAGGCCATGGAGACAAAAAACAAGATTTACAACGCGGCGGTGACGGTCATCAACGAAAAGGGCTTTAACAATGTGAGCATCGAGGATATCACGACCTATGCCAACGTGGCCAAGGGAAGCTTTTACACCTATTTCGAGTCCAAGGAAGCATTGGTCTTTTACACCTTCAGGCAGTCTGATGAGGTATATGAGGAAGCCTTCGAAAAGGTCAAGGATGAGGATTTTCCGGAGATGGTCGTCCATTTCGCCAGGATTTCCTATAAAGAGTACGAAAAGCGCGGGAAGGGCATCATCGAGGCCATGGTTTCCAATTACTTTGCTTTCCCGGATTACAATTTCTACAGTGGGGACCGGAACCTGCTCAAATGCCTGAAGAAGGTGGTTGAACGGGGGAAGGAACAAGGCGTGCTGGATGGGGACACGCCGACGGGCAAATACGTGAACAATCTGCTTTCAACCCTGATCGGTGTGGAAGTGATGTGGTGCATCGATGACCAGGGTTCCAAACTGGCGGACATGATCGAGGATGCCGTGCGCATCACCGCTGAGGGCATGATGAAAAGCGCCAGCGAAAAGGCGCAGTGAGACAGCCTTTCATTCAATCAGAAAAACGTAAATTTTTAAGCAAAAATCGTCAACCGAAATCATGATTCGGTGTGACGGTTTTTGCTTTTTTTAAGCTTCGAAAGAAAATTCAAAAAAATTAAAAATACCTCTTTACAAATCGGGTCGAAGGTCTTATAATGAATTCAAGTCATTGGTTAAGAGTCATTGACTTGAGTCCAAGACAACAATAATTTAAGCCGGAAAGATAAACCGGCAACAATGTTTAAGGAGGAAACACAAATGGATATGAGTTATTTGAAGGACAAGCCGATCGCAATCCTCGGCTGTGGTGGGGTAGGCAAGACAATGGCAGGCGACTGCGCCCTGGCGGGATCCAAGGTCCGCATCTGGGAACAGGAAGCTTTCAAAAAGAATTTCAACAACATCGAAAGAACCGGCATCAAGCTGACAGGGAACCAGTTCAGCTATTACGGTTTTGAAAGACGGGGAAGCGGCTATGTGGAAATGGCTACCACGGATATGGCAGAAGCTGTCAAGGGTGCCGGCATCATCATCATCGCCACCGTCGCCATGGCCCACGAACCCATCTTCCGTCAGCTCATTCCTTTGCTGGAAGACGGCCAGGTCATCCACATCCTGCCTGACAACTGCGGGACCTTCGTCTTTAGAAAGATCATGCGCGAAATGAAATGTGAAACCAAAGTCATCGTCGGCGCATGGTACACAGCACCCTACGGCGTCCGCATCGTCAACCGCGGCGGCGTGACCACCAACGAATGCAAGGTGGAAGACCGTATTACCACCATCCGCGGCGCCGCTCTTCCTGCATGCGACAGTGATGACTTCATCGAATCCGGCAAGTATATCCCGGCCTTCGACGCCATCCGCACCGGTGACGGCTTCGTCAAAGGGAATACCGTTCTGGACATCAACCTGTCCAACGTCAACCCCGTCATCCACGTGCCCGGCACCGTCCTCGGCGCAGCGGTCATGCAGAACTTCGACACCGTCCTGGGTCAGGACAAGAAGAACTACTCCCTGTATGGCTTTGCCCTGTGCCCGGCCATCGCGGAAGTCCAGGCTGTGTTCTGGGAAGAAGAAAAGGAACTGGCCAAGGCCATGAGCGTGGACGTCTGCACCGTTAATTATGAAGACTTCTTCTCACGGACGACCATGTACGGGAAAGAATACATGGGACCTGACTTCGCGGTACCCTTCGAAGAAAAATACGAAAACTTCTACGGTGACGGACCTTTCGATTTGGAAAACCGCTATATCACTGAAGATGTTCCCGTTGGCTGCTTCCTGATCCAGCAGCTGGGCAAGAAATACGGCGTAGCCACACCGACCGTGGATGCCATGATCTACCTGGCCAACATCATGATCAAGCGCGACCTGATCGCCGGCAGCAAGTACACCCTGGATTACCTGGAAATCGGACACATGAACGACGAACAGCTTCAGAAATATGTCCGTGAAGGGATTTTCACAGCGAAATAAGCAGGTTTGATCATTTCCTGTTGTTCTCTATCATTTACATAACCTCTCTCAGCCCCCTTTTGGGGGCTTTTATATATGGAAATATATTTTATGCCTTTTTTTGAAACCTTTTTATATTATTAAAATAATTTCAAGTTATTTTGACAAAAGTGCGCAATAACTTAAGAGGGCTGTGAGTAAGTGCAAAATTTTATGCGGTGCAAAAGCTCAAAATAGCAAAGAATTATGCATCTGCAATAAAAATAATGCATGCATATACTATTTGTGCATACTGGAAATTCGATGTAAACGGGTTTTTGAAAGTCCCGTGACATAAGGGTTTCCGGGGGATCGCGGTTGTTGAAAAATGGGAATGACTACGGAAAAATCGGGGTATTTTTACTTTTGGCATGGTTATTGCGTCTATTTAAGTATAAGAGTGGTTAATGAGAAATAGAGAACTGAAAAGATCAATGCAAATCATTGGAACAGTGGAGAGACAAATGAAAATTAATTATGAAGGAAAAGACAAAAAAGGAATGATCCTTCGAATCGAAAGAAGTTCCATTTACGACGGCGAGGGATTCCGCACCGTTGTCTTCCTGAAAGGATGCCCTTTGCGATGCCAATGGTGTTCGACACCGGAAAGTCAGAGTTTTCAAATCGAAGAGACGGAAACCAATACCTATGGCCAGGTAATGACCGTCGAAGAGGTGCTCAAGGAGGTCCGGAAGGACAGCCCCTTTTACTTTCACTCCGGCGGGGGAATGACCCTGTCCGGCGGGGAGCTGCTGGCCCAGCCGGATTTTGCCACCTGCCTGCTGAGGCAGGCCCGGAAAGAAGGCATCGATACGGCCATTGAGACTTCCTTTTACGCACCGTGGCAAACCATTGAAAATATGCTGAATCATGTCAATGTGGCTTTTGCGGATCTGAAGTTTGTGACGAGGGAAGCCCACGAGCATTACTGCGGTGCAGGCAATGATTTCATCCTGAATAATTTTCTGAAGACCAATGAGTGCGATGCCAAATTCCGGATGATCGTCCGCATCCCCCTGATTCCGGGGATCAACGATTCGGAGGAAGAGCTGGAAAAGATGGGTGCGTTCTGTGCAAGGTTAAAGCGCGTGGAGCACGTGCAACTCCTGCCTTACCACCGGCTGGGCAGCGATACCTACCGGAAGCTGGGAAAACCCTATCTGCTCGAAGATACGGAAACACCCACTGCGGAGCACATGGAAGCATGCCGGTCGGTTGTGAAGCGGTATGTGGATAAAGTCCTGTAAACGGGCTGGATAAACAGGAGGATGAGATGAACCACGAGATTAATATCCGGATGTTCCGGGAATGCCAGAATGAGCATTCCCACGAATACATGCAGATTCTTGTTCCGCTGCAGAAGCCGATGAGCATCACCATCGAAGGGGTTGAGTACGATGTGACTCCCCAGGAGCTGTGCCTGGTTCCAGAGGGCATGGTCCACGAGTGCAATTATTACGGCAAGCTGCTGGCCCTTAATTTTACGGAAGAGCCGGACGATAAGGACAAGATGCTGCTGGCCAACCCCATCGTCGTGTCCATGCAGGGACAGATCCTGCAGCTGGTGGAATTGATCCAGGCCGAGCTCAGGCAGAATCCAGAAAGCAAGTCGGTCCGGTTCCTTTATCAGTTTTTGTACAGCAAGCTGATGGAAAACCATGAGCCGCCGTCCATCCGGTATATCTGCGATCATTACGACCTGCCGATCACGGTCAATGAGCTGGCGAAGATCGAGCGGTACAATGTGACCTACTATAACGACTGGTTCAAACAGCAGACCGGCGTTTCACCGGGGACCTACCTCCGCCGGACCCGGGTGGAAAAGGCCAAGGAGTTACTTGAGAACACGGATTATTCGGTGACGGACATCGCGGTGATGGTGGGCTACAGCAGCAATTCGACCTTCACCCGGGCCTTCCGCAGCATTACGGGCCTGACGCCCAAATCCTACCGCGAAGCCGCTTTTTCCCGGGGACAGTGTGGTGCCAATGCCCTGTTCCGCGAAGTGATGTGACAAAATTAAGTGTCCTTATTTTTAACTTGATTTTTTTACGATAATCTGTCTTAATGGAGACAATTGAGACAGTTGACATAGATGATAAAACTGAGAGGAGTTTATTATGGAAATAAATGAGCAAAAGGGGAAGATTTACAAGCAGGTGTTGTTTGTGATCATCGGCCTTTTATTGTTGGAGATTATTTTTGGTGTTTTCTTCACCGGCCAGTTTGGGGCCCTGATGCAAAACAGCATGTACGTCATTGGTGACAATTTTGGATGGTGGATCAACCTGTTGTGCGTCATCATTGTCGTCCTTGGAATCGCCCTGATCGTCTTCAAATTTGGGGATGTGGTCATCGGCGGCAAGGATGCCAAGCCGGATTTCACGACCTGGCAGTGGTTTTCCATTTCCATCTGCGGCGGCATCGGCTGCGGCCTGCTGTTCTGGGCCATGGGCGAACCGATTTATCACTTTGTTGCACCGCCCATTGCGGCCGGTGTGGCAGCAAGAAGCCGTGAAGCGGCGATTTTCGCCGTCAGCCAGGCCATGTTCGACTGGTCCTTCGTCCAGTATTTCATTTACGCGCTGCCTGCAGTGGCCTTTGCCCTGCTTACCTTCAACTATCAGAAATCACTGTCCTTTGATCCTTTGGTCAAGGAAACCTTCGGCAAAAGGATTCCCTGGCTGACAACCGTGCTCCACATCCTCTGCGGCTACGCGGTGGCCAGCGGTGTTTCCAACTCCATGGGCGCCGGCCTCATGCAGATCAGCGGGGGCATGAACGCTGTGTTCAACATCCCCCAGGGAGCGGGCATGTATCTGGTCATCACGATATTCGTCGCGGCCTTCTTCATCATTTCGTGTCTGACAGGGATCAATAAGGGGCTGACCTACGTGTCATCGGCCTGTATGTTCTGTTTCTTCGGCCTGATGATTTATGTCGTCGTCGCAGGGGATGCCCAGTTCATCGGCAAAATCGGTACCCAGGCCACTGGCGATATCCTGGATCATTTCTTTGAAAAGATTACCTATAATAATGTGTTGGCACCGACGGATCAATGGGCCAATGAATGGACCATCACCTTCTGGAATTCGTTCTTCATTTACGCACCGGTTATCGGCATGTTCCTAGCCCGGATGGGCAAGGGCCGTACGGTCCGTGAATTCATCCTGGTTGAAATCCTGGTCCCTTCCCTGTTCTGTTGCGCGTTCATCGCAATTTTCGCCGGCATGATCATGAAGGTCCAGACCTCTGGTATCGTGGATGTGTGGGCAAAGGTTCAGGATTTGGGAATGCAGACGGCTCTGTATCAGGTCCTTGGGTCCATGCCGGGAGGCAAGATCGTCCAGTTCGTGTTCCTGGTCACCATCTGTTTGTCCTTCATCACCCTGGCCGACCCCAATACATCGGCCCTGGCGACACTGTGTGTCCATGGGCAGGAAATCGATGCGGAACCGCCGAAGAACATCAAAATCATCATCGGCGTCATGGTTTCCGTGGTTGCTTATCTGTTGGTTGTTTCCGGCGGGATGAATGCGGTCAAGGGATTGCTCAACATCGGCGGCTTGCTTATGACCGTCCCGACGCTGTGGCTGTGCCTCATGGTCTTCAAGCTTTGTAAACCCCTGCTCAAGTCCAAGAGCCACCGGATGGAGGATGTGCCGGAAATCGATGTGATTGAGAAGCCGGATAAGAATTTGACGGCCAAGATGAAGGGATTGGAAATCGTCGTTGATCATGACGACGGCAAGTGACGGCTGCAGGAACAAAAACAGCAGGAACAGTAATGGTTCAGATAGACAGCATCAAAATATAAATAAAACTGAGGAGAGATTTATTATGAAAAACGCGAATCGGCAATTCAAACTGGGTATGCACAGCTACACACTGCACTTGAGCGGCTTTGGCGAAAGCTGGGGCTTCCAGAGCGAAGGTAAGACCTACGCTTTTGAAAAGGTCATGTCCCTGGACGATTTGATGGATCTGGCGGTTAAAGAAGGCATCCAGGTGCTCCACATCACCCTGGTGGATCTGGATAACGACGTGACGCCGGAACACTTGGCAGCGGTCAAGGCCAATGCGGCCAAGCACGGTCTGGATCTGGAACTGAACATTTCTCTGAACGCCCCCAGCGATCCCCGGGTCAACGCGACCATCGAAGATGCCCTGGAAATCGGCCACGCCATCGGCGCCAAAATGGTCAAGTTCAGCCTGGACGTGGAACATCCCCATCCCATTTCCCACGCCTGCATGTGTCCGGAAGCCATGGCCCAGATTGCCGACATCACCCTGCGCTTCAAGAAGAACATCCCGACCATCGAAAAATACGGCATGAAGATCGCCATTGAAAACCACTGCGATATGTTTGCTGACGAAGTGATCTACATGGTGGAAAAACTCCATCATCCGCTGATCGGTGCGTGCTGTGACACCATCAACTCCCTGATGCTGGCGGAAGGCATTGAAGAATGCGTCCGCAAGATGGCGCCCTACTGCTACTGCGTCCACTTCTGCGACAACCGCGTCTTCGCGGATCCCGACGGCACCCACTCCCTGGGCTGCGCCATCGGTGACGGCGATGTGGATGTCATCGAAGTTATGAAGATTTTGCGGGAACAGGCACCGGAAGAGCTGGATACCATCGATCTGGAAATCGAAATGCCCCTCAGCGGTTATACCCTGGAAGAAGGCCGCAAGGAAGAAATTGACGCCATGCGCAAGAGCATCAAGTACATGAACGACGTGCTGAACATCGGTACGGTGGGAAAATAATCAGTCAGTTATAAAATCATCTATTCCATAAATAAGATAGTAATATAGTAAAAAGGGGACTGTGTCCGTTAGGGCATGGTCCCTTTTCAATTCTGTTGTTGTATGGATATTAAAAAAGATTTAAATTCCGGAAAGCGCTTTACAAATCCGACCTGAACATTTATAATGAATCTCAGTCAATGACTTGTTATCGATGGATGATGATGGACAGGGAGGCCCAGGGACCCTTCTGTTGTTCCGCATCCGATGATTCACTTAATCGCAGACAGGCCTTTGCCTGGCGGGGTTGTATTCAAATGAATGCAGCCCCTTTTAGCTTTCAATGTTATAATTTAGTTGTATCAATTATGAAGTCCAAGTATGGAGGTATGAACCCATGGCAGCAGAAGAAATGATTATGGACAAGAGCTTAAGGAACAAGAAAATAAAAAAAATCGTCATCCGGATTCTGGCGCTGACCCTTTCGGCGGTTGTGACGGCGGTGGATACCAAGACGTTCATCAACGCGGGAAAGCTTTATCCCGGCGGCGTGGGTGGGGTCACCCTGCTCATCCAGCGGGTGGCAGAGACCTATTTCAACACAGGGATTCCCTACACGCCGATCAATATCGCCCTCAACGCCATCCCGGTGTACATCGGATTCCGGTATCTGGGCAAGAAGTTCACGGCCTATTCCTGCTACACCATCGTGCTGGCGGCTGTGATCACCGACATGCTCCCATCCTACGTGATCACCTACGATGTGCTGCTCATCAGCATTTTCGGTGGGGTGATCGGGGGCTTTGCCAGCGTGCTCTGCCTTTGGGTGGACGCCACGGCGGGGGGAACGGATTTTATTTCCATCTTCCTTTCGGTCAAAAAAGGGGTGGATGCCTGGAATATCCTGTTGGCCGTCAACATCGGAATCCTGATCGTCGCGGGGTTGCTCTTCGGCTGGGACCGGGCTCTGTACTCCATCATCTTCCAGTACGCCTTTACCCAGATCGTCCAGGCGCTGTACCACAAGTACCAGCAGCAGACCCTGTTCATCGTGACCAATGAGCCCCACGCGGTGAGCCAGGCCATTTACGAGGTGGGGGGCCACGGGGCGACGATTTTAAACGGGACGGGCTCCTATGAAAACAGCCAGCGCAATGTGGTGTACTCCATCGTGTCCCGGGGGGAAGCCAGACAGGTTATGGACGCGGTGCGCAAGGTGGATGACCAGGCGTTTATCAACTCCATCCGCACGGAACGGGTGCGGGGGTATTTTTATCAGAAGCCGACGGAGTGACGGGGCGGATCGCCTTGAAAAAGTGGTTTTGAATGGACAAAAAGGACCCATTGCTTCGATTGAGGAAGGCAATGGGCAGGGGAAGGATGGAGGTTATTTGTGAACGGAATCGTGGCGGTCATGCTGGTGTTTCTCGTCATTGGATTTGTAGACTATCTCACGGGGAATCATCTGGGCATCGGTGTGGGGTACGACATGGGGATGAAGCAGCTTGGCGATCTGGTCATGCTGGTCATCGGGTTTTACGCCATCGGATCGGTCGCCGCTAAAAACAGCGCGGCGGTTTTGAGGAGCGCTTTGGGCGGCCTGCCTTTTGACCCTTCGGTTTTGATATCCATGGTTTTGGAGACGTCCATGGGCGGATATCCCATTGCGAAGGAAATCGCCCGGACCCCGGAGCTGGCGCTGTTTTCCGGGATGCTGGTCGGCGCCGGAATCGGCTGCCTGGTGTGCTTCACCATGCCGGTGCTGCTGGTCATCATCGACAAAAGGGATATGGGGGTGATGATGAAGGGACTGATCCCGGGGATTCTGGCCACGCCGGTGGGGCTGATCCTCGGCGGGGTCCTGTACGGCCTGGATGGGGTGACCCTGCTGGTCAATATGATCCCGGTTCTGGCGGTCTGCGTCCTCCTTGTGTACGGGGTGTCCAAGCACGAGCAAGGGACCCAGAAGATCCTCATGGGACTGGGGCTGACCCTCAAGGGCCTGGCCCAGGGCACTTCCCTGCTGGTCATTCTGGGCCTTTTCATCCCGGCGCTGCAGGTCGTTCCCCCGGCGATGGCCACTGAGGCCATCACCATGATGGTCAAGATGACGGTGACCCTGGCCGGGGGGATGGTGCTGTCCCAGTGCATCATGCACTACGGCAACGGCATCATCAACCGTCTGGCGGCCAAGGCCGGCGTCAACGCCTATTCCATGCTGGGATTGCTGCTGGTCCCTATTTCGCCGATGATCATGTACCCGATGTATAAATTCATGGACCTGAAGGGCAAGCTTATGAACGCCGCTTTTTCGGTGATGGGGGCTTATGTGATCGGCGGCCAGATGGCCTTTGTGTCCCAGGTGACGACCAGCTATAATCTGGCTGTCTTCATGGCGGCCAAACTGGCGGCAGGGGCAGGGGCGATTTTTTTAGCGGTCTTCATGCAGAAGAAACAGTGGATATAAACGAATTTGAAAAAGATACGGCATATGAAGCAGGGCCGCCTTCCGGAAAATGGGAGGGCGGCCCTGTTTTGAAATTATAAATCCGGTGGTTATTTTATTCTGTGGGAAGGGCGGCGGCGGGGCAGGCGTTTTTCACCCGCATCCGCTCCATAATCAGCGCGAATCCCAAACCGATGAGGCCGGTCAGCAGCTTGCCGGCCATCAGGGGCACGGCGATAGGCGGGTGGTACTGCATGGAGAAGGCCAGGAAATCGCCGGCGGCGTAGCAGGCCGGGGTCAGGAAGGCCACATTGAGCATGCAGCCCTTTTCGTCCAGCTTGTCGGACTGCATCATCACCGGGATGGGGTTGGCGGCGCAGATGATCAGGCCGACCACGGCGGTGTCGTTGATCTTGAGCATGCCGCCCAGGGCCGCCAGGGGCTTTTTGAGGACCCGCTGGAGCAGGGCCATGAAGGGCAGGATCCCAGCCAGGAAGACGCCGATGTTGCCGATGATGGGGAAGATTTCCCCCAAAGGCGTCAGCCCGGGGAGGATGGTGATACCCAGGAAGCCCTGGACCGCGTCGATGGCAAAGCCCGTCAGGGCGATGGCCCGGATGATGAAGGACAGGGTCTTGAAGACCACCAGGACCTTGTCTTCACAGACCTTGAAGAGGATGAGGAGCAACGCCGCGATGCAGGCCACCGGCCAGGTATTGGCCAGGATGAGGCTGATGGAAAAGCCGGCGATGAGGCCGGTGATGACGCAGCCGATGGGCAGGGTCACAAAGCCGATGAGAAGTCCCCGGACGGCGGCCGCCTGGTTCTGGCCCTTGGCGTTTTCCAGGACCAGGGGGATGGTGATCATGATGGTGATCCCCAAAAAGGCACCGACCACCATGCCGTTGTACAGGCCGGCGGTGGGATCCAGGGCCATGGCTGCTCCTAAAACGGCGCCGCCGCTGTCGCAGGACAGGAGCATGCCGGCAAACAGCGACGGGTCGCAGCCGATGGCTTTGAAAAACGGCGTGATGGCCGGGGCGATGACGGCATTGAGCCAGGGGGCCAGGGCGATGAAGCCGGTCATTAGAAACAGCAGCTCCACGATGGCGTCCAGTCCGTTGCGGAATGGTTCACCCAGGCCGAAGCGGTTGCCCAGCAGGTAATCCAGGGCCCCGATACAGAAAAATATTGCAGCAATGATACTCATTTTGTTAACTCCCTCCGGAAAACAATTTTTGCTTCATTACAGGCATGGTAGCGCATAAAAGGGAGGGAATCAAGGCATCCGGACCCATTCACGATAAACGGCGAAAAGGGCACGAAAAATGGCAAATCCAAGGGCTCTCCGCCGGTTTACAATGGGTGTGACAGGAAAGACTGGAATGATGCGGCAACCGGCTGTGTTAAACAATAGTGAATTCTTTAGAAGGGGAATATCGGATGAAAGATCAAAAGACAATCGATCGTGAATTGTACAGTATTTATAAATCGCTGGATCAATATTATCAAAGAGGGGATGTACAGGGAATCGAGGATTACCTGCTCGGTGAGGAAAGGCGCATTATCGAAGAAGGGGGCAGCAAGGGGGTGCTGGTGACCGTCTACAACGAGCTAGGCTCCTTTTACCGGTCCACCAGTCGGTACAGCCAGTCCATCGACGCCTTCGATAAGGCAGGAAGGGAGATTTCCGCCAGCCTGGGGACCCACTGCGCGGAATACGCCACCCTGGTCAATAATCTGGCCGGGACCTACCGGCTGGCGGGCCAGCACGAAAAGGCGATCGGCCTGTTCCACCAGGCCATCCGCACCTACCGGGAGGCAGGAGAGGACCGGTCCTACGCCTTTGCCAGCGTCCAGAACAACATCTCCCTGGCCTATCAGGAAATCGGCAAGGGCCAGCTGGCCATCCGTCATCTGGAGCAGGCCCTGGAGATCCTGGGTGAGCTGCCGGGACACGTCCACGAGGTCGCCATCACCTACAGCAACCTGGCGGCCCTGTATTACAAAAACGGCCATAACGCCGAGGCCATGACCTGCCTGGACCGGGCCCTTTACATCTTTGAGTCCTGTGATCAAACGGAAAATCCCCATTACGCCGCGGCCCTCAACAGCCTGGGGGGCATCCTCTTTGCCACGGGGGAATACCAGCGGGCGGTGGATACCTACCAGAAGGCGGCGGCCTACACCCGGCGGTTTTTCGGGGAAAACCTGGATTTCGCCATCTCCCATCAGAATATGTGCTGGGTCTACCGGAAGATGGGGGACATGGCGTCGGCCATCGAAGCCCTGTCTGTGGCGGAGCGGATTTACCGGACCATCTTCGGACCTGATCACGAGCGGACGAGGACGGTCCAGGATGAATTGCGGCGGATGAAGGGAGCCATGGTATCGTGAAGGGGCTGGAGCTGTCCCGGTTTTATTACGACCAGTGGGGCCGGGACGGGATGAAGGCGGCCTTCCCCGAATTGTTCCCACGCATGGCCTTCGGCCTGGCCGGAGAAGGCTCGGAGTGCTTTGGCTTTGACGACGGCTATTCCCGGGATCACGACTGGGGCCCGGCGTTCTGCATCTGGATGGACGAGGGGGATTACAAGGCCTTCGGCGGGGCCGTCCAGGAGGCGTACAACGCTCTGCCCTGCGGCATCCCCGGGTATCCGCCCCGTGAGGTCAGCGCGCACGGGGACGGACGGGTGGGGGTCCTGTGCCTCCAGGATTGGTTCCGTCGTTACACCGGTCACCCCTACGGGCCCAAAAAGGTGTCGGATTGGCGCCATGTCCCCGAGGCCTTCCTGGCCACGGCGACCAACGGCGCGGTGTATGAGGATGAGCTGAGGATCTTTTCCAGCGTCCGCCGCCGGCTCCTTGGGTACTATCCCGAGGATGTGCGGCTGAAAAAAATAGCGGCCCGGGCGGCGGTGATGGCCCAGGCCGGGCAGTACAATTATCCCCGGTGCGTCCGCCGGGGAGAAGCAGTGGCGGCGGAGCTGGCCCTGGCGGAATTCATCCGGGCGGGGCTGTCCATGGTGTACCTCCTCAACCGGCGGTACGCGCCCTTTTACAAGTGGATGCACCGGGGCACCAGGGATCTGCCGGTCCTGCCCCGGGCCTACGGCCAGTTCCTGAACCTGGCAGAGGCCCGGGATGGGGACGAAAAAGTGGAACGGATTGAAGGTATTTGTGTGACTGTGGTGGCGGAATTGAGGCGGCAGGGGCTGACAGAGGGCGGGGAGTCCTTTTTACAGGCCCACTGCCAGGCCATCATGGACGGCATTCAAAATACAAAGCTGCGCCATACCCATGTGATGGCGGAATGAAAGGAGAATACAATGGAATTGATCATCGATCATATCATCAACATCGAGTGGGCTTTTTTTGACAAGGCCCAGAATATCGGCGGGCGGGCGGACTGCCAGGATAACTGGAAGACCTTTTACATCATGCGCAGCAGCCAGTTCCGGACCTGGGAGGCGCCGATCCTTGAAAGTTATTTTGGGGATCTGCAGGCGGCCGAGAATGAGAAGCGCAACCCGGTGGCGGAAAAATACGGCTACATGATGGCGCGGACCAGTCCGGCGGAATACGCGGTCATCGCGGACCAGCTGCCGCCCAGGAGCCCGGAAAAGCTGGCGCTCATCGACCGGCAGTGTGAGCGCCATGTGGCCTGGCTGGAAGACCTGGCGGCCCGGTACCCCCGTTTGACCGGCAATGGCCGGCCCATCCGGCGGGAAGCGGACGGTCCTTGGCAAACCTCCTTTGAGACCTATTTATGGGGCGAGCTCAGCACTTATTCCATGGCGACCCTGAAACTGTACGATGCTTTTACCCAAAGGCTGGAGGAACAGGGGAAGAATCTCAATGAGATGGTGCTGCTCAATGAAGTGCGGCAGTATGGGTTTGAGTCGCTGGATGCGGTGGAGAAGAGGGTGAGGCCGCAGTAATTGTGAAATTATTGCAGTAGCCAGTTGCCAATCAAGCGGCGCCTTCGGCTTGCTTTCTTGGACTGGCCTTGCATGGGTGCTGTTATCCAATCAAGGGCCTCTGGCCCTTTCTTGGACAGCACCGCAGCAGTGGCCAGTTGCCAATCGGGCGGCGCCTTCGGCTTGCCCTCTTGGACTGGCTGTGCATGGGTGCTGTTGACCAATCAAGGGCCTCTGGCCCTTTCTTGGACAGCACCGCAAAAAAAGCTGGCAGCAAATGCCACCAGCTAATTAAGGAAAAGAAATGAAAATGTTCGGGAAATTAATTCCCCAACGATTGACTATTACATTATAGTATTGTTCAAATGGGAATACAAGATTTATTTGCAATTCTTAAAGAAATTTAATTATTTGTTGGGAAAAAGACACTTTTGGAAATTTTGACAACAAATCTTATTTTTCCATAAGATTTTCGAATCAGCTTCAGGCAATTCGGTCATATTCCAGGATGGTGAGTTCACTTGCCAGCACTTCTGCCTTCTCCATAAGGGTATAAAGTTTTTCGGATACAGAAGCCGAGTAAAGAACCTCTCCACATTGGTCACAGCGCTGGCATGGAACATTTTTTACAATAATCATGCAGTTTTTAAGATCTGCAAAATAAGTGGCGGTGGATGGTGTCATGGTTCCGGTTTTACATACCAGGCATTTCATGATTTTTGTTCCTTTCTGGTTTTCATATCGGATTCCCATTTGTCTGGATCCGGATAATAGGCTGTGATGATCCTAGCTGATTCACCATTTGTCCCGACGACGATGTGCAGAGGGGTATCGGCATCGGGGTAGCCAAGAATCAGACAGCTTGGATAAGGTGTGTCATCTGGATAATCCTTGATGATTTCTCCGTTTAGTATGGCTGTGCGTATTTGTCCCGGATGAATGTTTCGCTGTTTGCAGCGCTCAATCACATGCTGGGTAAAAAACACAGCATCTTTTTCATAAAGTATTTTTAGTAATTCGATGGTCATATCCATATTGTAAATCCATTTTTTTGTTTTATATCCAAAGAAAACCGCTGATTTTAGCGGTTTTCTTTTAGTGGTTTTTTGTTTTTTCAAAGGATGGTGGAGACAGGGGGACTCGAACCCCCGGCCTTCTGAATGCCATTCAGACGCGCTCCCAACTGCGCCATGCCCCCGCGTTCATTGAAATTACTTGACTATAATACAATACCCCGGGCTGGTTGTCAACTAAAAAAACAGGAAAATATAAAAAAAGAGCCAAAAATTCTACACAAAGGGGAGCGTAGCAAATTGTTATCTGATGGAAAACGTGTTATAATGTATACAATTGTAAATTATAACGAATTCGCCTGGAGGTGTCGATTATGAGTGTGGAAGCATTGGCAAAAATTTTAAGGGAAAGTGACAACATTGTATTTTTCGGCGGGGCAGGGGTGTCCACGGCGTCGGGGATTCCGGATTTCCGGAGCGCCAACGGGATTTACAACCAGAAGCTCCACCAGACCTTTTCACCGGAGCAGATGGTCTCCCATACCTTCTTCGTCAATTATCCCGAAGATTTTTACGCCTTTTACAAGGACAAGATGATCTATCCCGAAGCCAAGCCCAATGGCTGCCACATCGCCCTGGCCAAGCTGGAAAAGATGGGCAAGCTGAAGGCGGTGGTGACCCAGAACATCGACGGGCTGCACCAGAAGGCGGGGAGCCAGATCGTCTTCGAGCTCCACGGATCGGTGCTGCGCAATTACTGCACCCAGTGCCACGCCTTTTACGATGAAAATTATGTGATGGCGGCGGATGGGGTGCCGGTCTGCAAGAAGTGCGGCGGCGTGGTCAAGCCCGACGTGGTGCTCTACGAGGAAGCGCTGGATCCTGCCCAGATCAACGGGGCGGTGGACGCCATTTCCAAGGCGGACACCCTGATCATCGGCGGGACCTCCCTCATCGTCTATCCGGCGGCGGGACTGATCGAGTACTTCCGGGGCAAAAACCTGGTGGAAATCAACAAGAGCGTGACCTCGGCGGACGACCGGGCGGATCTGGTCATCCACGACGACATCGCCAAGGTGATGTCGGATGCCGTTGCGATGATGCACAGGGTGTAGTGAGGAAAGGGGAGAGTGGTTTGCCGGGCAGGAAAGAGAGAATGGGTTTTAAATGAAAACAGCGGCTTATACCTTGGACAGCGGGGATTTGGACCGGCAGCTGGCGGAAATCCGCAGGGAACACCCCGAACCGGTACTGGTGATCTTTTCATCACCTCCGGCGTGCATGGATGAGGTGACGGATGGGGTATACCGATGGTTCCCCAACTGTGACTCCATGGGCATGATCGGCGCGGGGATGCACGACGGCCTCCTGACGGACACGGATGTGGTGCTCACCCTGGTGACGGCGGATGCTGAGGTTCGGTGCGGGGTCATCCCGGACCTGAAGGCGTGCCCGGTGCACAATGTCCACGATGTGGAACAGAATCTGTGGGCCCTGGACGGCACCGAGACGGATACGGTGTGCCTGGAATTCTGCACGGGCAACGAGGAAACCCTGGTGACGGTGCTCAATTCCGTGCTGCGCTACCGGAAGATCAGCCTGGCCGGGGCCACGGCCTTTCCCGTGGACGGGTCGGCGCTGAAGGTGGCCTGCAACGGCCGGGTGTACGAGGATGCCTGCGTGTACGCCTTCATCCGGAACACCTGGGGACGCATCCTGGTCCTGCGGGAAAGCGCCTTTGAAAAGGCAGGAAGGGAGCGCTATCAGGCCACGGAGGTGGATTCGGGGAACCATTGCCTGAAAAAGCTGGATGGCCAGCGGGCCCTGGACGTGTATGAGGCCGGCGTGGGGAAGGACGGCGAGGCCCTGGCCCGGGAAACCTTCCGCCACCCCCTGGGACGGATCGTGGGGGACGCGGTGTTTACCACGGATATCCGGGAAATCGACGACAACGGCTGGATCCACACCTACAAGCGGATCAGCCGGAACGATTTCTTCTACCTGCTCAAGCTGGTGGATTACCGGAAGGTCTTCCGCCAGTCCTGCCAGAGGATCAAGGCCAGCCTGGGTCATATCGACGGGGTATTTACCCTGGAGTGCGTGTCCCGACGGCGTCTTTTTGAAGCGGAGGACTGCATGGATGAGTATTTGCGGGCTTACGAAAGGCTGGGTCCCCATTCGGGCATTTCCACCGGCGGGGAACAGTGCGGCAACCAGCATATGAACAATACCCTGGTCTATGTGGTCTTTGAGGATTGCAAATGGGAGGAGTGGGAATGTGGCAAAATTGACTGAAAGATCCATGGAGTACTCACCGGAGGAAAAGGTCTATCCCCTCAATTATACCTGCCAGTACGTGATGAACCGGAAGGAGGAGGTCGTGGGGAAGGAATGCGAATCCATGGAAAGCCTCCACGACATCAACCGGAATATCGCCGAGGCCCGGAAGCAGGTATCCCTGATGGCGGCCTACCTGGCGGAGCTCAAGGGCAACAAAGGCGCCTCGGAGGAGGTGGCGGAGTCCCTGATGCCCTACGTGGCGTCCCTCCTCGGGGAGATCAGCCGGACCCAGCGGAACATCGAGTCCATCATGTCCGTCATGACGGAAAAGAGCCTGATGTTCGAGGACATCACCAACATGCTGGGCCAGATGGAGCCCCTCATCGTCAGGCTTATGTACCAGGACAACCTGACCTGCGCCTACAACCGCTACTTTTACATCACCCACGAAAAGCGGATGTACGAGTCCGCCCAGGGGAAGGAGGGGATGTCCATGGCCTTTGTGGACATCGACGACTTCAAGCAGTTCAACACGGACTACGGCCATGAATTCGGGGATGTGGTGCTCCAGCAGTTTTCAACCTTCCTGGCGGCCCAGTTCCGGAAGAACGAGAATTTGTTCCTGGTGCGCATGGGCGGCGACGAGTTCGTGATCATCGGGACGAACATCGTCTATCCCGATTTTGTGAAGATCATCGGGCGCATCTGCAGGGAGGTCAGCCGGCTGGAAATTGACTACGGCGGACAGACGGCGGCGATTTCCATCAGCGTGGGAGCTGCCAACGCCACGGCAGACCACACATCGGGGGCAGATGCCCTGTACCGCCTTTCTGACGGCCGGCTGTACCGGGCCAAGGACGCCGGTAAGAATGGCGTGGTGTGGAACGACTCGGATATCGACGAGGGGTGATGAACTGTTATTTTTCCCTTGACTTTAGGCCGCGGATGCCGTACAATAAAGACAGTTAAATATGAAATGATCCTGTGAATTTGGGAAGTGGGTGAGAATCCCGCGCTGTAATCGCAGCTGTGATGCGAAAAGCCGCCTTGAGCCACTGTCAGTGATGATGGGAAGGAAGACGGATGATATCGCCAAGCCAGAAGACCGGCACAGAGATTATTCTTTCAATGCTCCGATTTAGAGCGTGCGGGAAACAACATATCAATGTTTTCTAAACCCTCCAATCGCAGGAGGGTTTTTTGTTGGTTGAGATGATGAACGGATCGTTCGTATTTAACACCATTAATTCATTCCTCTTCCCCCCCTCCGGGGAATGGAAACCATCTCTTTGAATGGCGGCGTCCCCGCAAGGCGCCGTTTTTCTTTTTGTTTTGGATCGTTTTTTATCTTGGCCGGGGAGGGGAGGATGGGATTACTTCAGCTTTTCGTACTGGGCCAGGATGCAGGCGTAGGTTTCTTCGCTGATGTCGTGCTCGATCATGCAGGCATCCTTGTAGGCGTTGGCTTCGGATACGCCGATGGCCATGAAGTAGTGGGCCAGGTCCTCGTGGCGCTGGTAGACCCGCCGGGCGATGGCTGTGCCCTCGTCGGTGAGATGGATGGAGTGGTCCCCGTCCATGATGACGTAGCCGTTCTGCTGGAGGCGCTTCATGGCGTTGCTCACACTGGGCTTGGAGAAACCAAGGGCATCGGCGATGTCGATGGAGCGGACGTTCCCCTGGGCTTCTGAGAGCATGTAAATGCGCTCCAGATAATTTTCAGTCGATTCATTTTTTTGCATAACTGCCTCCCGAAGTGCGTATTCTATTCTATTTTATTATTTTAACAAAGAACTCTGAAAGGCGCCAATTATTTTATAGGGAAAAATAACGATAAAACACGATAAATTATGGTAATGCCCTTGACAGCGGGGTGCCGTTAATATAGAATGAAATCAATATAATAATTGCTGCCGCTTATCGGGAAAGGGGTTCAAATCTCCTGCTGTAATCGCATCTGTGATGCAAAATGCCATCCTCGCAGCCACTGTCTTTTTAGATGGGAAGGAGAGGTTGGATGATATTGCTCAGCCAGAATATCAGAGTGGTAGTACTTCTAAAAGCACTCCGATTTAGTTTGTTTTGGAAATACAAAGGATTTTGTATCTCTCCAGCGGAGGCTGGGGGGATTTTTTTTTAGAAGCGCGATTATTATAAATCTACCATTACTGAAGGAGGTTTCTTTATGACGAAGAAACAACGGTGGTTGGTTTCGGCTTCTGCGGCGTTTTCCCTGTGTTTCGGCATCATGCCGGCGGCATTTGCCATGCACATCATGGAAGGCTATCTGCCAGTGGGCTACTGTGTGCTGTGGGGGGTGGTTTCGCTGCCCTTCCTGATTTGGGGGTTCATCTCCATCAAGAAGACGGTGGAAGAAAACCGGCGTTCCATCACCCTGCTGGCCATGGCTGGCGCATTCATTTTTGTCATTTCATCCCTTAAGATCCCGTCGGTTACAGGGAGCTGCTCCCACATGACGGGGACCGGCCTGGGGGCCCTGCTCTTCGGCCCGGCGGCTGTGAGTGTTTTAGGCATCATCGTACTTATTTTCCAGGCCATCCTGCTGGCCCACGGCGGCCTGACCACCCTGGGAGCCAACACCTTTTCCATGGCCATCGCGGGACCCTTTGTGTCCTACGGGATTTACCTGCTGTGCAACAGGATGAAGGTCAACCGCAAGGTCACGGTCTTTCTGGCCTGTGCTGTCGGCGATTTGTTCACCTACTGTGTGACGGCGGTGGAACTGGGCCTGGCCTATCCGTCGGAAAACGGCGGCGTGGCCGCTTCAGTCATTAAATTCCTGGGCGTCTTCGCGCCGACCCAGCTGCCTTTGGCCATCATTGAAGGGCTTTTGTCGGTGGTCATCGTCATCGCCCTTGAAAATTACGCCAGCCCGGAAATGAAGAGCATCGGTTTTCTTCAGAGCGCTGAAGGAGGAAGATAATCATGGCAAATCCCAGTACCAACGCGGTAAAAACCAAGAAACCCATGTCCAAGGACAAGAAGACGGTCATCATCCTGCTTGTGGTGGTGTTGTTGATCGCACTGGTCCCACTGCTTACCCTGAAGGGGGCGGAATTCAGCGGATCGGATGACGCGGGCAGCCAGATGGTTTCCCAGGTCGAAGGGAAGGAATACACCCCCTGGGCCACCCCTGTTCTGGAACAGCTTATCGGCGGGGAACTCCCCAGCGAAATGGAATCCCTTCTGTTCTGCGTGCAGACGGGTATCGGCGTGGGCATCATCGCCTTTTATCTGGGCCGTTTTGTGGAACGCAAGAAACTCGGTAAAGAAGATCAGGAACTGTAATCTTTGTGATTGCACGGACAACTAAATATTGAATGTGGAAGCGAAAGGCTGGGAGGCGTATGGCCTTTCAGCCTTTCGTCCTATTTTCGGGAAAGAAAGAGGACAGAACATGGATCTTCGGTTATTGTGGCTTTTACCGCCGCTGCTTTTATGTCTGATCGCCGGCGCCAAGAAAGCCTATGACCATAGGGGTGAGGCCCACGCCCACCATCACGGTATCGGCCATAAGCACGGCGAGGCGACCATCTCCATCGACATTTACGCCTACAAGTCGGGCATCAGCCAGTGGAACCCGGGTTTTAAGGTTGGATTTTCAGTTTTTTTACTGTTGCTGTGCGTCATCGCCAACAACGTGTACGTTTCGGCCGTGGTCATCTTGATCACAACCTATATTACGGTTATTCTGGGAGGGCTGGATTTCCACCATTATGTGGATCTGCTGACCATCCCGCTGGTATTTTTGATTGTGGGCAGCATCGCCATCCTCATCAACTTCTCGTGGACCTGGCGGGATGATGCCATCCTCAATCTGTACTGCTTCCATTCCTTTTACATCTTTGTGACGATGAATGGACTCCGTACGACCCTGTATCTGTGGGGACGGGCCTTCGGCGCCATCAGCGCCATGTACATGATGTCCCTGTCCACCATGTCCCACGAGATTTCCGGCGTGCTCCGGAAATGCCATTTCCCCAAGCTCTTTGTGGAGCTTATGAACATGATTTACCGCAGCATCTTCATCATGATGGATACCCAGGCGCGGATGAAAAATTCCGCCGTGTCCCGTCTCGGTTACCGGGATGTGCGGACGTCCATCAATTCCTTCGGGAACACGGCGAGCAACCTGCTCATCGTGTCGATGAAGCGGGGCTCCCAGCTCTTTGACGCCATGGAGGCCCGGTGCTACGACGGGGATTTGCTTTTTCTGGAGGATGAAAAGCCGGTGACCCGCTCCATGGCGGCTTTGGCCGCGGTGACGGTGGTTTACCTGGCGCTGGTGTATGTGATGACGACAAGGGGGATTGGTTTCCATGGATGATCAGGTTATTTTGAGCATTAAAGATTTGAAGTACGCGTATTCGGGCGAAAACGCGGCCCTCCGGGGGGTGTCCCTGGACGTGCGCCAAGGCGAGCGCATCTGTGTGGTGGGCTGCAACGGCGCCGGAAAATCGACGTTTTTTTTAAACATCAACGGGGTGCTGACCCCGGACAGCGGTGAGATTCATTACAAGGGCAAAAAGATTGAAAAGAAGAACAAGAAGGATATGAACAGCCTCCGCGAAGGGGTGGGCATCGTGTTCCAGGACGCGGACAACCAGATCATCGCCTCCACGGTGATGGGGGAAATCTCCTTTGGACCCATGAACCTGCGCCTCCCCAGGGAGGAAGTGGAAAAGCGGGTGGATGAGGCCCTGGATTACATGAACCTCCAGGAATTCCGCAACCGGGCGCCCCACTACTGCAGCGGCGGCGAAAAGAAACGGATCACCATCGCGGACATCATCGCCATGCACTCGGAGATCTTCATCTTCGACGAGCCCACGGCGGCTTTGGACCCGCTGAACGCGGCCATGCTGGAAGAGGTGCTGGGCAAGCTGGTGGCTCAAGGCAAGACCCTGCTGATTTCCACCCACGATATGGATTTTGTGTACCGCTGGGCGGAACGGGTGGTGGTGTTTTCCGACGGGCAGATCATCGCCGACGGCACGCCGGAGCAGATTTTTGTGGACGACGATATCCGGCACCGGGCCAATCTGAAGAAGCCCATGATGCTGGATGTGTACGAGGCCATGGTGGACCAGGGCTGGGTGACCAACAGCGGGAGTTATCCCCGCAACGCGGCCCAGTTCGGCGAGTGGCTTTCCGGCCTTGCATTGCCGGGCCAAGTGGGATAAAATGAACAATGAGTGACACGCGTTAGGCTTTCCCCTGACAGTTGTACGGGGGAAGGCCTAACGTTATTTCAAAATTGGATTTGATGAAGGGGTCTGAATGACCCGGTTTGAACAAAATAAAGGGAGGCGCGGCATGTACGGCATGATGCTGGCAGGGGTGAGCAGCAATGTGGGAAAGACGACGGTGACCATGGGGGTCATGGCGGCCTATAAGGCCATGGGACAGAGGGTGGTCCCCTTTAAAACCGGGCCGGATTACATCGACCCCATGTTCCACACCTTTGTGACGGACAACTCTTCAGCCAATCTGGATACCTGGATGGTGGATCCGGAGATGATAAAGACCCTGTACTACGGCAAGCTTGGGCCGGAGGACCTGGGCATCGTGGAGGGGGTCATGGGCCTGTACGACGGCCACAGCGCCGGGGATCTCCGGGGGAGCTCGGCCTTCCTGGCCAAGACCCTGGACATCCCGGTGTTCCTGGTCATCGACGGCCGGGGCATGTCCACCTCGGCGGCGGCCCTGGTCAAGGGCTACGTGGACTTTGACCCGGACCTGCGCATCGCCGGGGTGATCGTCAACCGCATCGCCTCCCAGTCCCACTTCGAGCTGCTCAAGGAGGCTATCGAGAGCTACACCGGGGTGCCCTGTGTGGGGTGGCTTCCCAACAACCCGGACCTGGCGGTGGGCAGCCGCCACCTGGGGCTGATCCCCGCCGACGAGCTGGAGAATCTCCGGAAGATCGTGGCCCTGGCGGCGGAAGAAACCGCGGCCCACGTGGATCTGGAGCGGATGCTCGCGCTGGCAAAACGGGAGGCCCCCCTGGCCGGGACGCCGGATCCCTTTGCCGCCCGGGCCGGTGCCTACGCCGGCCTGCGGGTGGGCTACGCCTGGGACCAGGCCTTCAATTTTTACTACCACGACAATTTGAACGCGCTGCGGACTTTGGGGGTGGAGCTGGTCCCCTTCAGCCCGCTGCGGGACGGGGCGCTGCCGGACGGGCTCGACGCCCTGTACCTGGGGGGCGGATTCCCCGAGGTCTTCGGGGAGGAATTCCAGGGTAACGCGGATTTCCGACGGTGCCTGAACCGGGCGCTGGTCATGGGCCTGCCCTGCTTTGCGGAATGCGGCGGCCTCATGGTGCTCACCCGGAGCCTGGCGGCCAAGGACGGCCGTGAATACCAGGGCGTGGGCTTCTTCCCGGCCAAGACGGTGATGACCAGGCGCCTCCAGCGCTTCGGCTACGTCACGGTGACGGCGGACCTGGGGGACCGGGTGGTGACCACCCGGGGCCACGAGTTCCACCACAGCCTGGTGGAGGAGGCCAATCCCGAGCACGCACCCCTGAAGACCTGCTACGATGTGGAGAAGCGCGGCCGCCACTGGCGCTGCGGCTACACCCGGGCCAACACCCTGGCGGGGTATCCCCACATCCATTTCTATTCCAATCCGGAATTCTTATTTGCGCTGCTGGACAAGGTGGTCCAGGTAAAGGCTGAAGGCAGAGGATGACAGGCGCGGAGTTTTCTGGTCCAGTGTCCCCGGGTCCCAATACAGCCCAATAGTCAGCACCGCGGACAGGAAAACACTGTTCGCGGTGATTCCTCTGATGCTGTATTGGGACCCAGGGACGCCGGACACGGAACACCAGACTGGCCTGTCAAACGTTCATGTGTAATCTATTTTTCGTGGAGGAAAATGATGAGAGAAGTGACAATCCGTTCCCCCGGGTCCTGCGGGGAATTCATCCAGGGGATTTACGGCGGGGAGCCCTGCCTGGTGTCCTGCCCCATCGACATGTACGCCAGCCTGACGGTGCGGGAGGGGCCGCCCCGGGCCTTTCTGCCCGGCAAGGCCAGCCTCATGTACGAGCGCATTTTTGAGGAGTACGCCATCCCCCGGGGGGAAAAGCATCACATCGATGTGGCCCTGCGTTCGGACATCCCTTTGGAAAAGGGCATGGCCAGCAGCACGGCGGACATCGCCGCGGTGGCCCTGGGGCTGTCGGCTTATTTTGATCTGGGGATGGACGACCGGCGCATCGCCGAGCTGTGCATCGCCATCGAGCCCACGGACAACCTGATGTTCCCCCGGCTCAATCTGTTCAACCATGTGGATGGGGATGTGCTCATGGACTTCGGGGAAAGCCTGGAGGCGTCCATCCTCATCGTGGATTTTGCGGGGCGGATCAACACCGTGGGCTTCCACGGCCAGCGGGAGGGCTACGGATCTGAGGACCAGCGCCGCTTCGCCCGGGTGGTCCGCCATTTCCGGGAAGGGGTGGCGGCCGGTGATCTGGATTGGGTGGGCGGCGCCTGTACGGAAAGCGCCCGGCTCAACCAGAAGATCCTGTACAAGCCCCATCTTGAGACCCTCATCGACCTGTGCCAAAGGAACGGCGGCCACGGCATTGTCACCGGCCACAGCGGCACGGTGATCGGGGTGCTCTATTCAAAGGAACGCTTTGACTACAAAGGGTTCATGACGGCATTCATCAATGCGGTCCCGCCCAAGGATTACGAGGCCATCTACCTGCGCCGCGTGATCCCGGGGGGACTGTCCATCGACCAATCAAAGAGAAAACAGGAGGAATTATGACCAATTATATCAACGACCCCCAAGCCATTGAAAAACGGAGCTTTGAAATCATCACCGAAGAGCTGGGGGACAAGACCTTTTCTGAAGAAACGGACAGCATCGTCAAACGGGTGATCCACACCACGGCGGATTTTGAGTACGCCGACCTCATCGAGTTCAAGAATGACGCCGTGGCCCGGGGCCTCAAGGCCCTGGCGGCGGGGAAGAAGATCTACGCCGACACCAGCATGATCAAGGTGGCGGTGAACAGCAAGGCGGCGGCCATGCAGGGGGTGGAAATCGTGAGCTACGTCCACGACCCCGATGTGGTGGCGGAAGCCAAGAAGCGGGGGGTCACCCGGTCCACGGTGGCCATGGAAAAGGCCCTGGATGACGACGATGTGGCCATCTTCGCCATCGGCAACGCGCCCACGGCCCTGTACCGCCTGATCCAGTTCATCAAGGAAGGCAAGACCAAGCCGGCGCTGATCGTCGGGGCGCCCATCGGCTTCGTGGGGGCGGCGGAATCCAAGAAGGCCCTGGACGAGCTGGACGAACTGGATGTGCCCTACATCCGCATCAACGGCCGCAAGGGCGGCAGCCCGGTGGCAGCGGCCATCCTCAATGCCATGCTGTACAAGCTGGGACGGGAGTGGTAAGAAGATGGATAAAGAGAGAGGTGTATTTTACGGCCTGGGCGTGGGTCCGGGGGACCCTGAGCTTTTGACCCTGAAGGCCCACCGGATCATCCAGTCGGCGGATGTGATCATCTCGCCCACCAAGCAGATGGGCAAGCCCAGCATCGCCTACCGCATCATCGAGGACTACATCAAGCCGGAAACCGAATGCCGGACCATGAACTTCCCCATGATCTCCCTGTCCAAGGAACGGGAGGCCCTGAAAAAGCAGTGGCAGGAAAACGCCGATGTGATCCAGGGCGACCTGGACGCGGGCCGGGATGTGGTCTTCCTGACCCTGGGGGACCCCATGGTCTTTTCCACCTATTCCTACGTGATGGAATACCTCATCGCCCGGGGGGTGGAGGTGGTGACGGTGTCCGGGGTGCCGGCCTTCTGCAACCTGGCGGCCCAGATCAACGTGCCCCTGACCCAGGGTGAGGAATCCCTGGGGGTGGTGGCCATGACCCAGCCCATGGAGGAAATCCGGGCCATCCTGGACGCCCACAGGAACATCGTGGTGATGAAGGTGTCGGCGGGGGCGGCGGCGCTGGCCGATGAGCTGAAGGCCCGGGGGCTGGAGGATTCCTTCGCCCTGGTGTCCAACATCGGCATGGAAACCCAGACCATCGTCCGTGACCTGGACGCCCTGTACCAGAAGGTGCCCTACCTGTCCACGGTGCTCATCAAGAAGGATTACCCATGGTCCTAGAACGGTACATCGAAAAGGGCGGCAAGCGCATGCGCTACGGCTACACCACCGGCTCCTGCGCCACGGCGGCGTCCAAGGGGGCGGCCATCATGCTCCTGACCCAGGAGCTGGTGGACGCCGTGGCCATCGACACCCCCAAGGGCTGGCGCCTGGACCTGGAGCTCTTTGACTGCCAGGTGGGGCCGGACTGGGCCCGGTGCTCGGTGATCAAAGACGCCGGGGACGACCCGGATGTCACCGACGGCGTGCGGGTCTTTGCCAAGGTGAGCCTCCGGGACGAACCGGGGGTGGCCTTCCGCGCCGGCACCGGCGTGGGGACGGTGACCAAGAAGGGCCTGTCCCTGGCCGTGGGCGAGCCGGCCATCAACCCGGTGCCCCGGGAGATGATGACGGAAACCCTGTCCCAGGTGGCCCAGGACCTGGATTACAGCGGCGGCTTCGTGGTAGAGGTGGCCATCCCCCAGGGGATCGAGCTGGCCCGCCGGACCTTCAACCCCAAGCTGGGCATCGAAGGGGGGCTGTCGGTGGTGGGCACCTCGGGCATCGTGGAGCCCATGAGCGAGGAATCCCTCAAGGCGTCCATGAAGCTGGAGCTTTCGACCCTCACGGCCAACGGCTGTGACAGGGTCATTTTTGTGCCGGGGAATTACGGCAAGGACTTTGCCGACAGCCTGGGCCTGGATGAAGCCTGCCTGGTCAAGACCAGCAATTATGTGGGCTTCATGCTGGAGGAAGCGGAGCACCAGGGGGTCAAGGAGATCCTCTTCGTGGGGCATCTGGGCAAGCTGGTCAAGGTGGCCGGCGGCCTGTTCCACACCCACAGCGCGGTGTGCGACGGCCGCATGGAGATCCTGGCGGCCAACGCGGCCTGGCTGGGGGCGGACCGGGGGTGCGTGGACGGCATCATGAAAAGCCGCACCACCGACGAGGCGGTGGCGGTGATCCAAAAGGCCGGCATCCCGGACTTCTTCAACCACCTGGCCCGACGGGCCAAGCTGCGGTGCGAGGCCAAGGTCTTCGGCAACATCCACATTGAAATCATCCTCTTTTCCAAGGAGTACGGCTTCCTGGGACAGAGCGACGGGGCGGAGGCCCTGAAGGAGGCGCTATGTATCCGATAAAAGTGGTGAGCCTGGGCCCCGGGGCTCCGTCTTATATTTTGCCCGTGGCCATGGATGCCATCCGTGAAGCGGAGGTCATCCTCTGCGGGCGGCGCCATCTGGAGAGCTTTGACGCCAGGGGCAAGGAGGTGCTGCTGGTGGGCAGCGGCGGCCGGCCTCTGTCGGAGCTCATGGCCTACGCCAGGGCGGTTTACAAGACCAGGCAGACGGCTGTCGTGGTGTCCGGGGACTGCGGGTTTTACAGCCTGCTGAGCTACACCAAGCGGGTGATCCCCGCGGAGGATGTGGTGGCCATCCCGGGAATCTCCTCGTTACAATATTTTTTTGCCAAATTAAAAATGCCCTGGCAGGATGCCCAGCTCATGAGCCTCCACGGCCGGAACCAGGACCTCATCGCCCGGCTGTCCCTGACGGGGACGGTGGGGGTGCTCACCGACGGGGAGCACAATTCGGCCTACATCGCCCGGGTCTTAAAGGACGCGGGCTACGACGACAAGTGGATTTATGTGGGGGAGGAGCTGTCCTACCCCGAGGAACGGATTACCAAATTAAGTGTGGAGGAGGCCCTGACATTCCAGGAAAAGGGGATGTCGGTGGTGATTATTGCCGATGAGTGAGATTGCAGCCTATAAAGATGAAGCCTATGTCCGGGGGAAGGCCCCCATTACCAAGCGGGAAATCCGCATCCTGACCATCGCCCTGCTGGGGGTGTGCCCCCGGGATGTGGTGGTGGATATCGGCGCCGGCACCGGCGGCCTGACCATGGAGGCGGCCCACGCCGCCAGGGACGGCCGGGTCTACGCCGTGGAGGGCAAGGCGGCGGCCCAGGAGCTGATCGCGGCCAATGCGGCGGCTTTTGGGGCGGACCGTGTGACCCTGATCAAGGGTCTGGCGCCGGAGGCTCTGGAACAGGTGCCGGAGATGGCGGACCGGATCATCGTCGGAGGCACCGGCGGCCAGATGCGGGAGATCTTTGCCTGGTGCCGGGACCATCTGAACCCGGGGGGACGGATCGTGTGCAATTTCATCACCCTGGAAAACGCGGCCAGGGCCCGGGAGCTGATGGATGAGTTCTTCACGGAGGTGGAGGTCATCCAGGTGGGAATCAGCCGGGGTGAGAAGATCGGTGGATTGACGATGATGAAGGCGCAGAATCCGATCTTTATTATGACTGCGGATAGCCGGCGGTGAGGTGCTGGTGGGGCGCTTGATTGGTTGCTGATCGGCAATTGGCACTGCAGTTACGCACTGCTTCGCTCCGCTCAGTGTGTTACGGCCCAGAGGGCCTTACACAAGGCCTAAAAGTGCAAAGCAGTTTGCACTTTCTTTACGGCCTTTGCATCGCGGGCTCGCCCTGCTTGTATTCCCGCCCTCACACAACCGATGCGGAAGGTTGCGGCGCCCCACGCGGAACAGGTCAGTTCTTTGTTTCGCGTTCCGTGTCCTTGGGTCCTGATACGGCATCAGAGGAATCACCGCGAACAGTGCTTTCCTGTCCGCGGTGCTGACTATTGGGCCGTATCAGGACCCGGGGACACAGAACCAGTTTTGTTGTGGCCTGTCTGTGGGCCGGTTTGTGATGGATGAAAGAAAAAGATCGGATGGTGACGAGAGATGAAGAAGGATGTGAATGCGGATCCGCTGATCGGGGAATTGGCGGATTTTATTGAGAAGAGCCCGACGGCTTACCACGGGGTGGAGCAGATGGCGGAGCGGCTGGAGGCGGCGGGGTTTGCGGCGCTGAATGAGGGGGATCACTGGCGGTTTGCCACGGGGGGCAAGTATTATGTGACCCGCAACGGTTCGGCGCTGATCGCCTTCCGGCTGCCCAAGGGGCGCTTCGGGGGCTTCCAAATCGTGGCCAGCCACGGGGATTCGCCGATCTTCAAGCTCAAGCCGGCGCCGGAGATGGCGACGGCGGGGGACCAGGTGCGCCTCAATGTGGAGCTTTACGGCGGGGCGCTGCTGTCGCCCTGGTTCGACCGGCCCCTTTCGGTGGCGGGCCGGGTGCTGGTGCGGGAAGGGGATACCCTGACCAGCCGGCTGGTGAACTTGGACCGGGACCTGTGCCTGATCCCCAGCCTGGCCATCCACATGGACCGGGAGGCAAACAAGGGCCACGCCTGGAACGTGCAGAAGGACCTGCTGCCCCTGTACGGCCAGGGGGACTGTGAGCCGGTGCTGGCTGCGGCGGCCCGGGAGCTGGGGGTGGCCCCGGAGGCCATCGCCGGGTCGGATCTGTACGTGTACAACCGGGACGGGCTGCGGCGCTGGGGCGCCCACGGCGAGTTCATTTCCGGGCCCCGGCTGGACGACCTCCAGTGCGCCTTCGCTTCCCTGACAGGGATTTTGCAGGCGGAGCCCACGGAGCGGGTGGCGGTGCACTGCTGCTTCGACAACGAGGAGGTGGGCAGCGGCACCAAGCAGGGGGCGGCGGGAACCTTCCTGGCCGACACCCTGAGCCGCATCGCCGACGGCCTGGGCAAGGTCCGGGTGGATTATCACCGGGTGCTGGCGGACAGCTTCATGCTGTCGGCGGACAACGCCCACGGGGTCCATCCCAACGCGGCGGACAAGGCAGACCCGGTGAACCGGCCCCGGCTCAACGGCGGCGTGGTGATCAAGCACAGCGCCAACCAGAAGTACACCACCGACGGAGTTTCCGCCGCGGTGTGCCGGATGCTCTGCGAGGCCGAGAGAGTGCCCTGCCAGGACTTCGCCAACCGGTCGGACATGGCCGGGGGCTCCACCCTGGGCAACATCTCAACCACCCAGGTCTCCCTGAATACGGCGGATATCGGCCTGGCCCAGCTGGCCATGCACTCCCCCTTTGAGACGGCGGGGGCGGCGGATACCGGCTACCTGGCGGCCCTGTGCCGGCGGTTTTACGAGTCGTCCTTCACTTTGAAGGCCGACGGCCGGTACGGCCTGCGCCTGAAGGAAGCGGATGACGCGGATGACGCGGAGGACGCGGAGGAATGAGAGGAACCCGATGAAGAACACCGACGAGCTGGCCCTGAAGATGATGGCAACCATGGGCGGGGACCCCAAGCGGATCCAGCATTTCACCAAGGTCCACGCCTACGCGGCCCTCATGGGCCGGGAAGAGGGGCTGGACCCGGACGCCCAGGCCATCCTGGAAATGGCCGCCCTGGTCCACGACATCGGCATCGTCGCCGGGGAAGCCAAATTCGGCCGGTGCGATGGCAAGATCCAGGAACAGGAGGGTCCGGCTCTGGCCCGGGACCTGCTCCAGTCCCTGGGGGTGGAAGATGCCGCCGTGGACCGGGTGGCCTACCTGGTGGGCCATCACCACACCTATCACCACATCGACGGCCTGGATTACCAGATCCTGGTGGAAGCGGACTTCCTCGTGAACCTGTACGAGGACAACGCCTCCGACGGCGCCATCGAATCCGCCTATAAAAAAATCTTCCGGACGGAAAGCGGGCGGAAGATTTGTCGGATGATGTACGGATTGGTGGAAAAATAGGACAGGCTGAAAATAGTTCGCGTCCGGTGTAAGGTGCGACCAGGTGGGAGCACCGCTTGAGGGGCAAACATTGTGTTTGCCCCGGATAAATTGGTGTAACCAATTTAAACACATGTGCTTTTCTGCTTCGCTTTGCTCAGTGTGTTACGGCCCAAAGGGCCTAACACCGGAACCTAAAAATGCAAAGCAGTTTGCATTTTTCACGGTCCCTACGCGGTGACTGACGGTTGGGTTGTATTAACACCTCGGACATTGGACCAGTGAATGGCGCGCCTGTCCGGGTTGGAATAATTTCAGGAGGATTGCTTTGCGAACGATACTGTGGTTCATCCATTTTTGGCTCTATTTAATCGGCCTGGAGCCCAAACTCTGGAAGGCGCGGCGCCTGACCAGACAGGGGAAGACGGCGGAGCACGACGCATTGGTGCAGGCCGTCGTCGGGAAGTGGGCCCGGAGCATGATTTCCACCGCCGGGGGCAGGGTGTCCGTGGCGGGGCTGGAAAATCTGGCGTCCAAGCCCGCGGTCTACGTGTCCAACCACCTGGGGTACTTCGACATCCCCCTGGTGCTGGCCTACCTGGGACCGGTGGCCAAGCCCCTGGTGGCCAAGAAGGAAATCCAGAAGATCCCCATGATCCGGAGCTGGATGAAGGAGCTCCACTGCGTCTTCATCGACCGGGACAATCCCCGGGAATCCATGAAGGCCCTCCAGGAGGCCGAGGAATGGGTGGCCCAGGGCTACTCCATGGTGGTCTTCCCCGAGGGGACCCGAAGCAAGGACGGACAGGTCCACGAGTTCAAGGCCGGGGCCTTCCGCATCGCCCAGAAGAACCGGGTGCCGGTGGTGCCCTTCGTGATCCGGGATACGGACAAGCTCATGCCCCGGGACAGCCTGTGGATCCACCCGGCGGCGGTGTCCCTCACCGTGCTCCCCGCCATCGACACCAGCGCCTTCGGGAAGAAGGACTGGCGGGAGCTGCCGGAGCTGGCCCAGGAACGGGTGACAGCGGCTCTGGCCGCGCCGGAATCGGCGGGGCTGCTGGGGGACGGACAGTCAGCCGGTTGAGAACAGGTTATCAGCTGGCAATGATTAGCAGGCAATGATGCCCGGCGGCGGGGCCCCATGGACGCCGCGGACATCCGATAGGTCAAGGCAAAGGGAAAGGACGCATTCGCGCCCTTTTTTTTATGGCGCGATGCTTCACACCGTCCGCTGCCCCTTGCCCGGGATCATCAGGAAGGCTGCGGCGGCCAGGAGGACCGGCATGGTGGCGGCCACCATCTGGACAAGACCCTTGTCCAGGTGGGAAACCGCCGTCATGAGTACGGTGAGGGCGGGGCCGGTGGTCACCTGGCTGGTGGCGGCGTCCAGCACCGAGGCCGTGAAGCGGTACTGGCCCACGTACAGGATGTGCACGGGTATGGCCACCGTGGCCGTTTCCCCGGGAGCCAGGGAGGCGATGGTCCGGGTCTGGTAGGCGTCGGGGCCGAATTCGTCCACCGGGTAGGTCTGGCCCCGGCCCATGTCCACCACTGTCAGGTAGCAGGACAGGTTCTGGCGTGCCGCGGTGCCGGTATTGGTCACCGCCATGGTGATGGTGTCGTCGTGGATCGGGGTGGCGTTGATGGCCGCCGGGGAGGTGATCTGCACCTGGAGGTCGGAAACCGCCGGGGCCTCCGCCCCCAGGACCGGAGCCGCACACAGGAACAGGAGGCAGAACAGGGACAGGCTCAGGATGATCTTCTTCATCTTATTTTTCTCCCTTCAAGGCGATGCGGCTGCTGGTCAGGATCAGGACGCTGACGCACACCGCGGAAAACAGGACCAGGGGGAAGATGGCGCCCCCCAGGGACCACAGGGGCGTTTTGTCCGTCAGCACCTTGGCCAGCAGGTTGAAGCAGCAGGCGACGGGGTCGGCCCGGAGGATGAACTGGCCGAAGGCGGACAGATTGAACAGGCCCTGGACCAGGGCCGGAAAGGCCAGGACAATGAGGATCAGGGTGGAGACCAGGATGGCGGCTTTGGAGCTGTCCATGAGGATGGATAGGATCAGGGCGATGGCCACAAAGGCGGTGAGGAGCAGCAAGCCTCCGGACAGGTGCAGGGCGATAGCCTGGGCGGTGAGGCCCGAGCCGGCCCCGATGGCCACGAGATAAGGCACCGAGACGATGAGGAGCAAAACCCCGATGGACAGGACGCCAAGGTACTTGGCCGCCGACAGATTCAGCTTGGACACCGGGGTTAGGAGCAGGCTTTCCATGGTGTTTTCTTCCCGCTCGGCCACGAAGCTGGAGGAGCCCAGGACCATGGAGACCGTGAGGGTCAAAAACAGCGAAGCCTTGATGGCGTACTGGAGGATGTCGTTCTGGGACAGAACCGAGCCCTCCTTCATGTTGACTACCAGGAAGCACAGGGCGCTGAGGATGCAGGCCGCCGCGACGATCATCCACAGGCCCTTGCTGTCGAAGAGGCTTTCCTTTATTTCTTTTTTGATGATGTGACGATTCATTTTTTTCTCGCTTTCATATAAGATAGCCGGCCTCAGGCCGTTTCCGTGGCGCGGAAGAAGATATCCTCCATGCTCAGGGTCTTGGAGGTCAGGGCGTCGATGACGATGGCATTTCCCAGCAGGGCCCGGATCATCACCTGCTTGGTCTGGCTGATCTGGGTGGGGTTCAGGCCGTCTTTCAGGACGATTTCCAGGGAATCCCCACGGGCGGCGGCGTCCTGGACGGCGTCAAAATCACTGAGGAGGAGCCGGGCCCTGGCGTTGTCGCTGGTGGTCAGGCACAGGGTGGGGCTGGCCGTGTATTTTTTCTGGAGCTCGGGGATGCTCCCCTGCTCCACCAGGACGCCGTTTTTGACGATGCAGACCTTGTTGCACAAGACTTCGATGTCCTTGAGCAGGTGGGAGGTGATGAAGATGGTAATCGCCTCGGAGCGGTTGAGGGACAGCAGGAGCTGCTGGATCTCGTACTGGCCCCGGGGGTCCAGGCCCAGGGTGGGCTCATCCAGGAAGATGATCCAGGGGTGGTTGATCAGGGCCTTGGCGATGCCCAGCCGCTGCTTCATGCCCCGGGAGAACTGGCCGATGGGCACATCGGACTTGGCTTCCAGGCCCACCCGGTTTAACAGGTAGGCGATGTAATCCCGGCACTTCCGCTGGGGGTCGAAGAGGGAGGAAAAGTAGGCCAGGTATTCCCGGGCCGTCATGGAATAATAGTAGCCGTGGGATTCGGGAACCACGCCGATGAGCTTTTTGATGGCGGCGGGCTTTTGGCTGACATCCACCCCGGCAATCCAGGCCTTGCCCGAGGTGGGGGTGAGGAGGCCGTCCAGCATGCGGATGGTGGTGGTCTTCCCGGCGCCGTTGGGGCCCAGGAAGCCAAAGATGTCCCCCTTGGCCACCCAGAGGTTCAGGCCGTCCACGGCCTTGAAGCCGTTGCGGTATACTTTGGTCAGATTTTCAGTTTTGATCATTTTTTGCTGCTCCTTTCACCGGAACAATCGTCCGCGGACTGTCCCCAGGCGCTGCTCCCTATGATTCCATGGTAACGGGGATTCATTAGAGGAGGATTGGAAATGGATGGTGGATTGGAATCCATGGACACCGGAGGCGAAGAATCGTCCGTCTTCTAACTTCTAATGCGGCTCTAATTTTCGGCCGCCATAATAGAGAAAGAAAATCAATCCGGCTGCGGCCGGAATGCAGGAGGCAGCACAATGAATCAGGCACTTTTTATGGCAATCAACGGATTGGCGGGGCAGAATCCCTGGCTGGACGGGGTGATGATCGCCCTGGCCACGGCGGGGCCCTTCGTCATGTTTGGTGCGGTCCTTGCCCTGGGCATCGCCGGGGTGGCCCGGCACCGGGACGACCGGGCGCGGTGGGCGGTCCACACCCTGGTCTTCATGGGCATCAACCTGGTCCTGTCCATGGCCATCGGGCTCATCCACTATTCCCCCCGGCCCTTTGCGAGCCAGCCGGTGAACCAGCTGGTGGCCCACGGCGCGGACTCCGGGCTGCCCAGCGACCACGCCACCGGCTCCATGAGCCTGGCCGTGGGATCCTGGAATTTCAGCCGCTGGATGGGTGCGGCGATGACCGCGCTGGCCGTGCTGGTGGGCCTGGCCCGGGTGTACGTCGGCGTCCACTACCCCGCAGATATCCTGGCAGCCTGGCTGCTGGTGGGCCTTTCCAGCCTGGTGTACCGGCGCTTCCTCTCCGGCCCGGTGGACCGGCTCATGAATGGAGCGGCCATGATGTGGGCGTTGTTTAAACTGGGGCGGAGCCGCTCGATGTAAATATTCAGGACAGGTAAGAAAAAGATCGCGTCCGGTGTAAGGTGCGACCAAGTGGGAGCACCGCTTGAGGGGCAAACATTGTGTTTGCCCCGGATAAATTGGTGTAACCAATTTAAACACATGTGCTTTTCTGTTTCGCTTTGCTCAGTGTGTTACGGCCTAAAGGGCCTAACACCGGACCAGTGAATAGCGGGCCTGTCCGTGACAGAAAAAACTAACGGCTGATCGCAGATCGTGCGGTCAGCCGTTTTTTATCGCTTGTTCCCGTTATTTTTGTCATCTGCCATCCCTGTCATCCCTGTTATTCCCGGGGAGCCTGGGGCAGGGTGATGCGGATGCAGGCGCCGCCTGGGCCCTCCGCCGGCGGGTCCACGGCGGCGATGGTGCCCCCGTGGGCCTGGACGATGGTTTTGACGATGGCCAGGCCCAGGCCGGTGCCCCCGGCGGTGCGGGTCCGGCTGCTGTCCAGGCGGGTGAAGCGGTCGAAGACGTGTTCCCGCTCCGCCGGAGGGATCCCCGGACCGGCGTCGGTCACCTGGAGGAGGACATCGCCGTCCTGGGACCAGGCGGCCAGGGCGATGGCCCCCTCCGCCGGGGTGTACTTGAGGGCATTGTCCATCAGGGCCCGGAGGCATTCCTTGATCAGGGTGCGGTCCGCGGTGAGCATCAGCTCCGCCGGGGCGTCGGCGGTCAGGGGATGGGAGGGGGCCAGGAGTCGGACCTCAGCCGCCAGCTCCTCCAGAAGGGGCCGGCAGGGGAAGGCCGTCTTCTCCAGGCGCAGGCGGCCGCTGTCCCCCCGGGCCAGGGTCAGCAAGGCCTGGACCAGCTGGGACATGCCGTCGGCCTCCTTTTGGATGGCGGCCACGGATTCATTCCGGGCGGCGGGGTCATCCTGGGCCCAGTTGGCCATGAGGTCCGCGTAGCCCTTGATGACGGCGATGGGGGTGCGCAGCTCGTGGGAGGCGTCGGAAACGAAGCGCACCTGCTCGTCGAAGGAGGCCTCCAGCCGGTCCAGCATGCCGTTGAAGGTCCGGGCCAGCTCATTTAACTCGTCCTGGGCGGCGGGGACCGGCACCCGCTCGGTGAGGTTGTCCGCCCCGATGCCCGCGGCGGCGGTGGTGAGCTGCTCGATGGGCTTTAGGGCCCGGCGGCTCATGAAGTGGCCGGCGATGACGGAAACCGCCAGGCCCAGGCCGTCGGCGATGGCGGTGAAGATGGTCAGCAGCTTGAGGAAGTGGTAGGCCAGGCCCATGTCGGCGATGACCTGGAGGCTGCCGATGGTCTGGCCCTTTGCCGTAATCATGGAGACCCGGCTCAGGAAATGGCCGTCATCGGCCTCGGTCTTCACCGTGACCCCGGGGTTCTGGTCCGCCGCCGGGATGTCTCCATTGATGCGGCCGGCGCTTTGGAGGACCTGGCCCTGGGCGTCGGCAATCCGGGCGCTGATGGACACATCCCCCTGGGGCAGGGCCAGATGGACGCCGGCCAGGGAGGCGGCGTCTGAAGCCTCCGCCGTTTGGGCCAGCAGGGCCCGGGTGGCGTCCTGGAGCTGGTTTTCCGCCTGGCGGGTCAGGTAGTACCGGACCCCCAGCAGGGTGCCGGCGTTGAGGAGGAGGAGCACGGCGGAGAAGATCAGGGCGTATTGGATGGTCAGCCGGGTGGACAGGCGGAGGGGCGGGCGCTTAGTCATGGCGGCTCCGGTTTTCCAGCACATAGCCCACGCCCCGGACGGTGTGGATGAGCTTGTCCCCGAAGGGCTCGTCGATCTTGGCCCGCAGGTAGCGGATGTACACGTCCACGCCGTTGCCCTCGCCCTCATAGTCGTAGCCCCACACAGCGGTGATGATCTGGTCCCGGCTCAGGACGATGCCCCGGTTCCGGGCCAGGTAGAGGAGTAAATCGAATTCCAGGCGGGTCAGGTCGATGGCCTGGCCGCTGCGGGAGGCGGTGCGGGCTTCGGGGTCCAGACGCAGGTCGCCCACGGCGATGAGGGGCGGGTCGTCCTGGCGCTGGCGGACCCCCCGCAGGGCGGCGCGGACCCGGGCCAGGAGCTCGCCCATCTCAAAGGGCTTGGTCATGTAGTCGTCGGCCCCCAGGTCCAGGCCGGTGATCTTGTCCGACAGGGAATCCATGGCGGTGAGCATGAGGATGGGCACGGTGGAGAACCGGCGCACCTCGGCGCAGACCTCCCGCCCGGACAGGCCGGGGAGGAGCAGGTCCAGCAGGATCAGATCCGGCTCAAACTGAGTGACGGCGGCCAGGCCCCACCTTCCGTCGTGCTCCACATGGACCTGATAGCCCTCGTGGGTCAGGGCCAGCTCCAGGAGCCGGGCCATGGCGATTTCGTCCTCAACCACAAGAATCCGGCCTGTGGGGGCCGGATCGTCGCGGGTGGGTGATGGGGTTGGATTGGGTTTCAATGGAATTCACCTCTTTTAGTATATATGGGTACTGGTCTCCTTATAACTCAGGGGCCGCCCGGTGCATCCGGTTCTGGATGAGGGCGATGGCGGCGGGGATGACTGAGACGGCGATGATGGCGATGACGATGAGGCCGAAGTGGTCCTTCACGTAGGGGATGTTCCCGAAGAAGTAGCCGATGCCGAACATCAGGGACACCCAGGCCACGCCGCCCGCCAGGTTGAAGGCCAGGAAACGCCGGTAGGGCATCTCGCTGACGCCGGCCACGAAGGGGGCGAAGGTGCGGATGATGGGCACGAACCGGGCGATGGTGATGGTCTTGCCGCCGTGGCGCCGGAAGAAGGCCTGGGTCCGCTCGATGTACTCCCATTTGATGAAGCGCAGGTTCCGGTCCTGGACCCGGCCCCGGAGATGGTGGCCGATGTGGTAGTTGGCCGTGTCGCCAGCCACCGCGGCCAGGCACAGCAGGGGCAGGAGCAGGGGCGCCCGGAGGATGCTCCCCGCGGCGCAGATGGCGCCCACGGCGAAGATCATGGAGTCACCGGGGAGGAAGGGTGTCACCACCAGACCGGTTTCCAGGAAGATGATGATAAATAAAATGGCGTAGGTCCAGATCTGGTAGTCGCTGATGATCACATTTAGGTGGCGGTCCAGGTGGAGAAAGACGTCAAACAGCAGGGTTATATTCATAAAAGCCTCCTTATGGTCGATCCGTTGATAAGATAATCATAAGGGGGCTTTATTAGAGGAAGATTAGAAGTGCGAAAAAAATGCTGGTCCAGTGTTCGAGGTGTTAATACAACCCAACCGTCAATCACCGCGGACAGGAAGGCACTGTTCGCGGTGATTCCTCTGGCGTTGTATTTAACACCACGGACACTGGACGCGAAAATCATCTGATCTTCTTCCGGTACCCCACCCCGATGGTTGCGGCCAGGGCGATAAGGGCCAGGGCTGCGGCGGCGGGTTGGGGATTGAAGGGGGTGCCGGTGGCGGCATTGGAGCCGGCGGTCTGGGTGGTGGCTGCGGCATTGGCCGTGGCGGTGGGAGCGGCGGTGACCGTGGGGGCCACGGTGGCGGTTGGGGTGACCGTGGGGCTCACGGCTTCGATGGTGGCCCGGGTGATGGTGACGGCCACGGGGTAGGTGTCGGTGGTGCCGGCGCCGGAGTAGTTGTTGACCAGGACGTCGGCGCCGTCGCCGATGCGCAGGGTGTGGGGACCGTCGGCCAGGGCGGTGAGGACCAGCCGGCCGCTGGCATCCAGGGCCGCACTCTGGGTGACGCCGCCGTCAAGCTTGTACTCCACGGTGAGGCCGGCAGAGGTGCTGGAGCTGGTGTCGCCGTCGGCCTTGAGGGTCACGGAAACCGCGGCGGTGTAGGCCTTGGGGGTGTAGCTGCCGGCGGTGGTGATGCGCTGCTGCCAGGTGGGGTAGTTGATGGCCCCGTCACTGGCGGTGAGGGAGGTGATCCGGGCCCGGACCATATCCTCCAGGGCGCCGCCTTCGGCGATGGCCGGCAGGTCGGTGAAGACAGTGTAGCCGTCACCTCCGGCAATCAGGTAGTCGTTGGAGGCCAGAACGATCTGGGTGGCGTCGTCGGTCTTGGACAAGGGCGCGCTCTGGCCGTCCAGGGTGAGGCTCACCACCCGGCTGCCCGCCGCGGCGTCGGGGTTGTAGGCCGCCTTGATGCCGGAAACATGCAGGAAACGGCCGTCGCCGGCAGTGACCTGCCCGGTGGCGGCGTCCTGGCCGGCGACCTTGCTGACGCTGTTTTCCATGGCGGCGTAGAGAATCCTGGGGGTCACCAGCTTGAGTTCCAGGGTGTTGCCGAAGGGCATCACCGTCAGGCTGTCGCCCACGGTCAAGGTGCCCCGGTTGTAGCAGGCGCGGATGCTGCCGCCGTTGAGGACGGCCACCACCGGCAGGCTCTGGTAGGGGCTCTTAAGCTGGCTCAGGAGGACGCCGGCCTGTTCCGCCATGGTGTCGGTGATGAAGTCTCCCAGGTTGGTTTCCCCCAGGCGGGCTTCGGCCAGGTTGTTAATCCAGCCTCCCCAGAAGGTGGTGGCGGCGGTGCCGATGACGGGCTTGAGCTGGTCGCTGATGGCGGCCATGAGGGTATTGCCCAGCTCGGTGATGGACGCCACCGGGGTGACGGTCTTGGCCGCAGTGGCGGCGGAGATCAGCTCGCCGGCCGCGGTGTTGGTGCCGCCGGTGCGGGTGATGGTGATCTTGCCGGTGTTGGCGCAGTTGTTCCCCGTCTGTTCGATGAGGATGCCGTCGGTGAGGGCACCGGGGTACACCGTGTGGCTGTGGCCGTCGATGATGGCGTCCAGGCCGCTGTTTTCACCCAGGCTCTGGGCCAGGCCGGTGCTTGTGTTGGCGGCTTCACTGCCAGGAATCACCCCCAGGTGGGCCACGCAGAGGATGACCTCGCAGCCCTGGGCCTTGAGGGAGGCGATTTCCGCCCTGGCCACGGTGGCCGGGTCCTCAAAGGTCAGGCCTTTGGTGTACAGGGGGGAGGCCTTGTAGCTGGTTTCCGGCGTGGTCAGGCCGAAGATGCCCACCTTGAGGCCGCCGGAGGTGACGATGAGGTCCGAGCCGTTGTTGGTCTTGGTGCCGCCGGCGTAGGTGACGCCGTCCAGCAGGGGCTTGCCGGTGGCGTCGTCAATGACATTGGCCGCCAGGAAGGGGAAGTCCGCAGCCTGGGCATTGGCGATGAGCACCTCCTGGCCGTAGTCAAATTCATGGTTGCCCAGGGCGGCGGCCTGGTAACCGGCGGCGTTCATCAGGGTCACGCAGTCCGCCCCCTTGGAGAGCTGGGCCAGGGGCATGCCCTGGGAGAAATCCCCGGCGTCCAGGAGCAGGGCGCCGTCCACGGTGTTCCGCAGGGCGGCCACCACATCCGAGCCCGAAGCCGAGCTGGTGGTGGTCAGGGAGCCGTGCATGTCGTTGGTGTGGAAGATGGTCACCGTGCCGTCCGCCGCCAGAGCCGGCGAGGCGGAGAAGAGCAGGGCAGCGATGACGAGAATGAGCAGGCCGAGGGAATGCAGATGGTTTTTCATGGGAGTCCTCCGTGTAGGTTTATTATCTTATTATATCACGGGAGACGGCGTTTGGGATTCTAATTTGATGGTCGATTGCGGAAAATAGTTGTTAAATAGATGTGAATTGACTGGAATTCAGAAAGACTGTATAATAACAAAAGGCACTGTCTTATCAAAGCGGTGGCGGTTACCTCCTAGAAAGGAGGATCCGAATGTGGGTAATCCTCATCCTTTACTTTACGTTGCTCGGTCTTGGTCTGCTGGTAAATCATCAGTGGTCCAAAATGAACCGCGAATACGATAAGGAAATGGAAACAGCATTGACACAGGACGATAAAAAGAGCCGCCAACATCTCTACAAGTAACGACTCTTTTTCGTTATAAACTGAGGTAACCGCCATCAAGGCAGTGCCCTTTTGTGTCTATATTATAGCATGGGACGATGAATTGTCAAGTTGTCCGAGTCATCATCAATCATCGTAATGCCCCTTGCAGGATGCGATGATGACGGCATCGTCCCGGATCTGGTACACGATGCGGTTGCTGTCGTCGATGCGTCGGCTCCACCATCCGCTCAGGTTTCCCCTCAGGGGTTCGGGTTTTCCGATGCCGTCATAGTGTTCCCTTTGGATATCCTTGATCAGCAGATTTATCCGCTTCAGTGTCTTTTTGTCCAGAGACTGCCAGGCGCAATAAGCCTCCCAGGCCTGTTCTTCCCAAAGCAGACGCATGGGCTAGTCCTCATCAATCAAGTCGTGTTCCACGAGCTTTGCTTTCCCCGAATCGATGTCCGCGATGATTGTTTCCAGGTGTTTCATGTTGCTTTCCGAATAAAAGGGATCGGCGGTGATTTCAAAGGGTATGCGTTTTTCCCGGCTGACCTTGGTGGCGAACAGGGTGAAGGCGGCGGTCATGGTCAGTCCCATTTCCTTGCAGGTCTGTTCCATGCTTTTCTTTAACTTTTCATCCATGCGAAAATTAACCATTGTCTGTGCCATAAGAATCCCTCCTTTTTTCTTTATTATAGCATGCTGTAAAGCAGAATTCAATCAATCTCTTTACAAATGCCGGCCATTTTGGAATTTCACTTTTTTAAATATATTTTAATTTTTCTCCTTGACAAGACCGCCCCTGGGTCGTATAATAAAAGTGCACTAGGGATAGTGAGTGCGAAAGCACGCTAAACCACTTTGCAAAGAAGAATGTTTTTGGGCATTCTGTTTTGTAAAGTGGTTTTTTTTATCAAAAAGCCAGGTCCGGACGAGGGCCATTGATGAAAAAACGAGGAGTCATCCATGAAGATTAAGAAAATCCTGAACAACAATGCCGTGATATCGGAAAACGACAAGGGCGAGGAAATCGTGGTGATGGGCCGGGGGCTGGCCTTCCAGTGCCACACCCGGGACGAGGTGGACGCCGCCAAAGTCGACAAGACCTTCGTGCTGAAGGCGGACGAGCAGAGCCATCATTTCGTCGAGCTCCTGGCGGACCTGGACTTCAGCGAATTCGAGTTCACCGGGGATCTGATCAACTACGCCAAGGCCCAGATGGGCAAGACCTTCAGCAACGCCATCTACATCACCCTGGTGGATCATATCAACACCTGCCGGGAGCGGGCGGCGGCCGGGGCCTACGTGAAGAACACCATGACCTGGGACATCAAGCGGCTGTACAAGGATGAATTCGCCATCGGAAGAGAGGCGGTGCGCCGCATGAACGTGCGCTTCGGTTCGGAGTTTGACGACAATGAGGCGGCCAACATCGCCATGCACTTCGTCAACGCCGAGCTGGATTCGGATTTTGAGACGGTGTTCAAGATCACCAAGGTGATTTCGGAAATCCTGAATATCGTGAAATACCACTTTAAAATTGTGTACGACGAGGAATCCCTGGCGTACTACCGGTTTACCACCCACCTGCGGTTCTTTACCGAGCGCATGTTTTCAGGGACCGGCTATCCCGACGAAAGCGATGACCTCTTTGAGATGATCGTCGCCAAGTACCCGGAATACTACGAATGCACCCTGAAGATCAAGTCCTTCCTGAGCCGGAAATACGGCTACGAGCTGGGCAATGAGGAATCCCTGTACCTGACGGTGCACATCGCCAAGGTGGTGCGGGAGAGCAAGAAGATTTCGTAAACTTTTTTAAGTCTGTACCGCGGGAAGCCGCGAAAAAATATACAGAGGGATGGTGACATCCGGCTTACGCCGGGATGGCCAAACCCATAAATAAAATCCTATTAGAAAATGGAGGAAACATTTATGGGTAAGTATGAAGCTTTGGCAAAGGACATTATTGCAAATGTCGGAGGAAAGGGCAACATCAAGAGTGTGGCCCACTGTATCACGCGGCTGCGGTTCAAGCTCAAGGATGAGAGTGCGGCCAATGATGAGGTCCTGAAGAACATGAAGGGCGTGGTCACGGTGATGAAGAGCGGCGGCCAGTACCAGGTGGTCATCGGCAACCATGTGCCCGATGTGTACGCCGATGTGCTGGAGGTGGCGGGTCTCGCCGGGGAAGCCCCGGCGGCGGACGACGGCCCCAAGGAAAAGATGGGCCCGGTGGCGGCCCTCATCGACATCATTTCCGGGGTCTTCCAGCCGATCCTGTCCATCCTGTGTGCGGCGGGGATCGTCAAGGGGCTGCTGGCCCTGTGGGCCTTCCTGGACCCCAATGCGGCGACCTCTGGGGCCTATACCCTGTGGTATGCCCTGGGTGACGGCTTCTTCGCCTTCCTGCCCATCGCGTTGGGCGTGTCCACCGCCAAGAAGTTCGGCGGCAACATCTACACGGGCCTGGCCATCGGAGGCGCCCTGTGTTATTCTGCCATTACCAAGATGGCCGGGGCTGACGCCATCGGTTCCATTCTGACGGGGACGGCCTTCCAGATGAACTATTCGGCCACCTTCTTCGGTCTGCCGATCATCATGCCCTCGGTCAGCGGCTACACCTCCACGGTGGTGCCGGCCATCGTCGCCGTGTACTTCACGGTGAAGCTGGAAAAGAAATTCAAGGAAATCGTGCCCGATGTAGTCAAGAACTTCATCGCCCCCATGCTGACCTTCATCATCATGATCCCCCTGACCTTCCTGATCATCGGACCGGTGACCTCCCTGCTCTGCGGCCTGGTGGGTGCCTTCTTTACGGCGCTGTACAGCATCCCCGTGGTGGGCGGCCTGATCGCCGGCATCCTGCTGGGTGCCCTGTGGCAGGTGCTGGTCATCTTCGGCCTCCACTGGGGTCTGGTACCCATCATGCTCATCAACTACGGGACCCTGGGCTATGATATCGTCCTGTCTCCCTACTTTGCGGCTTCCTTCGCCCAGACCTTCGTGGTCCTGGCCATCTTCCTGAAGTCCAAGGATATCAATCTGAAGGAACTGGCCCTGCCGGCCTTCATCTCCGGGTTCTTCGGCGTCACCGAGCCGGCGATCTACGGTGTGACCCTCCCCCGGAAAAAGCCCTTCGTCATCTCCTGTATCGGCGCAGGCATCGGCGGCGGCATCATCGGCTTTGCCGGTGTCAAGAGCTACATGATGGGCGGTCTGGGACTCTTCGGCCTGCCCAGCTACATCGACGCGGCCAACCACAGCATTTACAGCATGATCTGGGTCATCATCGGCATCATCGCGGCCAGCGCCGTGGCCTTCATCCTGACCTTCATCACCTTCAAGGATGATGAACCCATCCCGGCGGAAGGCCTCTCTGGTGAGGAAGCGGCTGCCCCCGTGTCCGGCGGCAAGCTCATGGATACGGTGAAGATCGCCAGCCCCATCAAGGGGGAAGTCATGCCCCTGTCGGACATCGACGACGCGGCCTTCTCCGGCGGCGCCCTGGGCAAGGGTGTGGCCATCAAACCGGCTGTGGGTGAAGTGTACGCTCCCGCCGACGGCACCCTGACCACCCTGTTCCCGACCCTCCACGCCATGGGCATCACCACCGATGACGGGGTGGAAATCCTGGTCCACGTGGGCCTGGATACGGTGAACCTGAACGGTCAGTATTTCAAGGCCTTCGCCAAACAGGGCGACCGGGTCAGAAAGGGCGACAAGCTGGTGTCCTTCGACATCGCAGCCATTGAAAAGGCCGGCTTCTCCGTGGCCTCCCCGGTGATCATCACCAACACCCCCAACTTCCTGGATGTGGTGGAGGACGGCAGCGGCGCCGTGGATGTGGGAGATGCCATCATTACGGTGATTCGTTAAAAACCAGGACGGACCTCAGCTTGTCTGCGGTTGGGCTGTCTGAACACCTCAGAGACCGGTCCAGCAAGCCTCGGGTCTGTCCGTTCCAATCCATTTTGCAGCGCTTTCATTCGAATCAAATTTCAGGAGGAAAAACCAATGACTTTACCAAAGAACTTTATGTGGGGCGGCGCCACCGCCGCCAATCAGCTGGAGGGGGCCTGGAACCTGGACGGCAAGGGCCCGGCGGTGCCGGACATGTGCACCAACGGCACGGTGGACCGGCCCAAGCGCATCACCACCACCATCGAGCCGGACACCCTGTACCCCAGCCACGAGGCCATCGACTTCTACCATCATTATAAGGAAGACATCGCCCTGTTCGCGGAGATGGGCTTCAACGTCTTCCGCCTGTCCATCGCCTGGACCCGGATCTTCCCAACGGGGATGGAGGACGAACCCAACGAGGCGGGGCTGGCCTTTTACGACGCGGTGTTCGATGAATGTAAAAAACAGGGCATCGAGCCCCTGGTCACCCTGTCCCACTACGAAATGCCCTACGCCCTGGTGGAAAAATGCAACGGCTGGGAAGGCCGGGAGTGCATCGACTGCTTTGTGAAGTACGCCCAGGTGGTCTTCGACCGGTATCAGGGCAAGGTCAAGTACTGGCTGACCTTCAATGAGATCAACGCCGGGACCATGCCCATGGGCAATGTGCTCTCCGTGGGGACGGTGAAGGGCTACTCCGGCCCCATCGTCGGCAAGGAAGACAATCCCCAGGCGCGGTTCCAGGCCCTGCACCACCAGTTCGTGGCTTCGGCCAGGGTGGTGAAGCTGGCCCATGAAAGGTACCCGGATTTCAAGCTGGGGAACATGATCTGCTTCCTGACCACCTACCCCCACACCTGCAACCCCGATGATATCTTAAAGGCCCAGCAGGACATGCAGATCAAGAACTGGCTGTGCTCCGATGTCCAGGTCCGGGGGGCCTATCCCTCCTACGCCCGCCGGTTTTTTGCGGACAACGGCATCACCATCGCCATGGAGGACGGCGACGCGGCGGACCTGGCGGCGGGGACGGTGGATTTCTACACCTTCAGCTACTACATGACCACCTGTGCCTCGGCCTCGGAAAGCGGGGAATGGACCGGGGGCAACATCGCCGGCGGGGTGAAGAACCCCTACCTGGAATCCAGCGACTGGGGCTGGCAGATCGACGCCAAGGGCCTGCGCTACACCCTCAATGAGATCTACGACCGCTACGGCATCCCCCTGATGGTGGTGGAAAACGGCCTGGGGGCCTTTGATGAACGCAAGGCCGACGGCTCTGTGGACGACGATTACCGCATCGACTACCTGCGCAGGCACATCGCTCAGATGGAGGAAGCGGTGGAGGACGGCGTGGACCTCATGGGCTACACCCCCTGGGGCTGCATCGACCTGGTGGCCGCGTCCACCGGGGAAATGGCCAAGCGCTACGGCTTCATCTACGTGGCTAAGTACGACGACGGCACCGGGGACCTGTCCCGGAGCCGGAAGAAGAGCTTTTACTGGTACAAGAAGGTCATCGCCAGCAACGGGGAAGATCTGGACTGACCCCGGCAGCCCGGCAGGAAAAAGAAGTGAAAAAGTGAAGGAAGTCCGAAAATTATAAACAGACGGGCCGCGGCGGGAGAAGATTCCCGCTGCGGCCCGTCTTTTTGGTGGTGCTTTCAGAGAGCGGATGTTCCGGTGGGCCGGCCATGGCTTTGGGAATCCCGCTGCCATGGCCATGGGCCCGGCTCAGCCCTTTTTCGTTATGACCTCCGCCAGGGTCTGGTACAGGAGCAAAGGCTCGATGGGCTTGCCCAGGTGGGCGTCCATGCCGGCATCCAGGGAATCCTGGACATCGCTGTTGAAGGCGTTGGCGGTGAGGGCGACGATGGGGATGGCCCCGGCGTCGGGACGGGGCAGGGCGCGGATGGCCCGGGCGGCTGCCAGCCCTGTCATCACCGGCATGCGGATGTCCATGAGGATGGCGTCGTAGGTGCCGGGGGCCGAATCCCGGAAGGCGGCCACGGCCTGGGCGCCGTCCCCGGCCACGTCCACGGAGACCCCGGCCTTGGCCAGGAGCCGCCGGGCGATTTCCACGTTGAGGGGCTGGTCCTCGGCCAGGAGGATGTGGCGTCCCGCCAGGGTATCAGAATCGGATGGATGGGCCGCTCCCTGGGATGGGGTCTGTGCCGGCCGCGCGCCCATGGCATCGGGACGGGCCGGCGCCGCGCCTTGGACCAGGGGCAGCTCCAGCCCCACGGTCATGGTGGTGCCGGCGCCCAGGGCGCTTTCAGCGGTGAGGGTGCCCCCCATCTGGGTGACGATGGAGTGGGCGATGGACAGCCCCAGGCCCGAGCCCTGGCCCTGGGCCGTGATGGCCGTGTCCTCCTGGGTGAAGGGGGTGAACAGCCGTTCCATGAATTCCGGGCCCATGCCGCAGCCCGTGTCTGCCACGGTGAAGTCACAGGCCAGGGTCCCCGCTCCGGTCAGCCGGCTGCGGTTGCGGAACAGGATATGCCCGCCCTCCGGCGTAAATTTGACCGCGTTGGACAAAAGGTTGAAGAAGATCTGGTTGAAGCGGACCCGGTCCACCAGCAGGATGGGGTCCTCCTTCCCCGGCTCCAGGGTCAGGGTGATGGCCTTGTCCTGGCACAGCGGGTCGAACATGGCCGTCAGGGTCTTGAGGAAATCGCTGTAGGGGTAGGGGGCCGGGTGGAGGGTGAAGCCGCCGTTTTCGATGGTGGACATGTCCAGGATGTCGTTGATGAGCCCCAGCAGGAACTCCCCGGCGCTCTGGATCTTCTTCAGGTCCCCCTTGATGGCTGCCGGGTCGCCGGTTTCGTCCATGGCCAGGTGGGTCATGCCGATGATGGTGTTCATGGGGGTGCGGATGTCGTGGCTCATGCGGGCCAGGAAGTCGGTCTTGGCCAGACTGGCTTTTTCCGCGGCCTTCCGGGCCTGATCCACCAGGTCCAGCTGCAGCTGGTTCTGGCGGTACATGGCGGTGATGTCGCTGCGGCAGCACAGCAGGCAGTCCCGCTGGCCGTCCAGGTAGGAGTACAGCACGCTCTTGCGCCGCAGCTCATCGCCCTGGAGCAGGGTGAACTGGCTGGTGTAGGAGGGCGCCGCCTCGAGCTGGGCCAGGATGGTGGACAGGGCGTTGGCTTCGGCGATGCGCGCCCTTTCGCTGCCGGAGATCCGGCGGGTGGTCATTTCCGCCAGATCTTCCAGGGGGTAGGGGACCCCCAGCTCCAGCCCCTCGGCCAGGCCGCTTTCGGCCTGGTTGATGGCGTGGAGGGTGAAGCGCCGGTTCTTGATGTCGATGAGGGCCAGGAAGTCGTAGCCCACGGCCACCAGCCGCTCCACGATGTGCCGGGCCTGGACCTCCAGGGTGATGTCGTAGCTGTAGGCGAAGGTGATGATGTCCCGGGTGACGGGCTCCACGAAGGTCTGGTAGCGCACCGACAGCCAGGGGCGGATCCCCGGCCCGGCATCCACCGGGTAGGCGAGCTCCACGGTGTTGCGGCCCTCGGCCAGGGCGTTCAGGAGCCCCTGGGCGGAAAAGCTGTCCTGGATATGCTGCCGGTCCTCCGCCAGCAGGGCGTAGCCGGCCAGGCGGCCCAACCACTGGGAGTAGGCGGCGGCGGTCCAGTCCTCTTCCGGGGTGATGCCCTTGTCCCAGTAGTAGTCCACCCGGTCCCGGGTCAGGTTGTACTGGCCCTTACCCACCAGGCGGACGTCGCTCAGGCTCTTCAGGTATTCGGCCTGCTGGGCGTATTCCCGTTCGGCCTGCTTGTAGGTTTCGATGTTGGTGCTGGTCATGACGACCTTGGCGGGCTGGCCCTTGGGCTGCTGGAGCCGGGTCAGGTTCAGCCGTTCCCACTGGTAGCTTTTGGCGGCGTCGGTGTAGCGGATGCGGTAGTCGATGCTGGCAGAGGCTCCGCCGGCGTCCATGTGGCGGATGGCGGACCGGTAGGCGGTCTGGTCCCCGGGGTGGACGGTGCCGTCGACGAAGATGCTGTCGGGGTAGTCCGTCATGGTTTCGGAAAAGCCGAAATTGGCCTGGGCCTGGGGGGCGAACACGGCCCGGCGGGTGTCGGGGTAGTAGGCGGCCATCTGGGTGCCGGCCTGTTCCATGGCGATGGCCAGCACCGTTTCACTTTCGGCGAGCTGGGCGGTCATCTTGGTGCGGCGCCGCCTGTCGTGGAGGAGGAGGACGATGATGACGCAGAGCAGGGCCAGGATGACGCCGGCGGGGAGGATGACCTTGCCGTAGGTGGCCAGGAAGTCCGGAGGCGCGTTGATGAGGGTGGCCCCGGCGGGGAGGCTGGAGGTTTTGACGCCGTAGCGGTCCATGACCTTCTTGTCAAAGGCGTAGCGGGTGGACATGACCTTCACCGGGATGTCCGATGGGTTTTTGCCGTCCAGGATCTGACGGGCCATCTGGCCGGCCAGGTCCCCCATTTCCTGGTAGGAGATGACGCAGCCCCCCAGGAGCCCCATGCCCAGGCCGATTTCATCGGCCTTGTAAACCGGGCTCCCGGCGCTGTCGGTGATGAGGTGGAGTCCCTCTTCAAAGGTGTAGATCCGGCCGCTGCCATCGGTGGTCAGGTTGAGGAACAGGAGGATGGTGTCGTCGTTGTAGCCCGCCACCTGGGTGCGGATCTGGTCCGGGGTGAGCCTGGAGCTGTCCAGGATCTCGGACTTGAGCTTGGGGAAACCGGCCATGGCGGCCTTGAACTGGTCCAGGGTGCCCTGGCCGGTGAGGGTGCCGTCGGTGATGGCCACCACCCGGGTGGCCTGGGGCTGGATGGCTGCGGCGGACTCGATGGTGTCGGCGATGGGCAGGGTTTCCGCCAGGCCGGTGACCGTGGGATCCTGGGCCGCCTGGCGGGCCCTGGATTCGGTGTTGATGCCCAGGAAGACCAGGGGGATGTCCTTGAAGGTGGTGTCCCGCTGGGCCAGGGCGAAGTCCAGGGCCGCGTCGTCGGCCAGGACCACCAGATCGTAGCGGTAGTGGGCGTCCAGGCTGTCCAGGTTTTTCTTAAGGAGGTCCGAGGCGGTGGCGGTGTCCAGGTTCTTGGTGTTCATGAACAGGTACTGGATGTCGGCCTTGTCGTTCAAGCCGCCCTTGAAGCCCTGGATCTCCAGGGGCACGCTGGGCCAGTCGTAGGAGTAGGAGCTGATGAAGAGCACCCGCTTTTCCGTCCCGGAGGCTTCCGCCCCGTACACCGTCAGGGCCGTACAGAGTAATAATAATAGGGCGCCGGCCATGGCCAGCCATCGGTGTTTCATGTTCGTCCTCCTCCTCTTCAATCCGTTGTCAGCTTACTCATTTTGTTATGTTTTATTTTACCATTTTTTTGGAGTAATATTTAGCCCTTTTCATTTTTCTTTCGATGATTTACAATATTAGAAGGAAAAACACCATGATGGGCATATCATCATCATCAAAACACGGACGAAGCGGCGACGATTGACAGAGAGGAGACGATATGGCAACACCTTTTTACACCTGCACCCTGAAGGAGGTCAAGCATTCCCAGGCCAGGAAGATCCGCCTGGCCGAGGGCACCCGGGTCATCCCGACCCACTGGTTCAAGAACAAACCCAAGGTCCAGGTGGTGGAGCTGCCCGAAACCACGGTGGCCATCGGCAAGGGGGCCTTCGAGGGGTGCGTGAACCTGGTCCATGTGGACTGGCCGGGGGTGACCCATATGGGGGATGGCGCCTTCTCGGGCTGCTACAAGCTGCGCCGGGCCCGGCTCCCCCAGGGGATGACCCAGGTCCGGCAGGGGGTCTTTGAGGACTGCTACGGCCTGGAGGCGGTGACCCTGCCGCCGGCCCTTGAAAGTCTGGGAGACGCGGCCTTCAAGCGCTGCGAGTCCCTGAAGCGCATCGCCATCCCCCAGGGGATCACGGCCCTGCCGCCGGAGGCCTTCGCCCACTGCAAGCACCTGGTCCGGGTGGACCTCCCCGACGGGCTGGAGGTCATCGGCACCCGGGCCTTTGAGAGCTGCGCCATGGCCCGCATCGACCTGCCCCAGGGCCTGACGGTCATCGACGAGTGCGCCTTCCTGAAGTGCAAGAGCCTGACCGAGGTGGACATCCCCACCTCCGTGCGCACCATCGGCAAGTGGGCCTTCCACGGCTGTCCCCGAATCCGCCGGGTCACCTTCCACCACGACCCGGACACGGTGGGCCCCTGGCTCTTCAATAAGAACACCGTCACCGTCCGCTGCGTCAGGGGATCCAGAATGGACGCCTACTGCCAGGACCACGGCTACCGGACAGAGTATGCCGAATGAGGGAAAACGGTGGCCAGGATACCTTGCCAGCGGGATCGAATCGTGCTATAATGGAGTTAACAATCGTAACAGACAACTGAATAATAGAACAGGAATGTGTCAGGGCTGCGGCCCGAATGACCAGCCGGCCTGCCGCCGGTTGAAGGAATAGCGGTGAAAATCCGCAACTGATGCGCAACCGTGGACCCCGGAAGGGGGAAGTCGGGAACTTTTTTCCTGTTGACAGGCATCGCGGTCCCCGCACATGGGACAAATGATGATTCTACAGCAACTTCTGGAGTTTCTGTCACCCCATCCTTTATGGATGGTGTGATGGAAGCTCCTTTCTTTATTTGGGCAGGTGTGTTTTTTTCGATGTTCAGCGGCCAAGGCCGCATGATCATAAATCATTTGAAGGGGAGGTTTTTATGATGAAAAACTTCAAAAAGTTGTTGCTGGCCATGGCCCTGGTGCTCATGGTCATCGGTTTGCTGCCCGCCGCAGCCATGGCGGCAGAAAGCCAGGATGCCACGGGGTCCGGGGGGACCGTCACCGTGGCCGTGGAAAAATTCGTGCTGGGCAAGGGGTATTTGATCGCGCCCCAGCAGGTGGCCATCGCCGACGGCGCCACCGCCGCCGACGCGGTATACGGCGTCATCGGTGACGGGAAGTACGTGGAAAACACCACCTACCATTTCCTCACCGCCATCGCGGACAGCTCCATCAAAAAGGGCACCGGCAATGACATCAGCGCCGTACCGTCCTTCATCCAGGACGCCATCAAGAAGGACAGCAAGACCCTGACGGACACCGCCACCGCCGACGGTTACCTGAGTGCCTACGACTTTACCGCGGATGCCGGCTGGACCTACAGCGTGGACAACGCCTGGCCCTCGGTGGGCATGAATGAATACAAGGTCAAGGACGGCGATGTCATCCGCGTGGCCTTCAGCCTTTACGGCTACGGCGGCGACTGGGCCAACACCGGCTTTGGGACGCCCCTGCGCTCCTACGCAGACCTGACCGGCATCACCGCCACCCTGGCCCGGGCCAAGACGGCCAAGCTGGACAGCAGTGCGGAATACACTGCTGCCGTGGCCGCCGCCAGCGACCTGACCGCGGACCAGACCGCCATTGACGCCGCCAACGCGGCCCTGACGGCCAAACTGCCCGCCAGCGTCACCTACCAGACCCAGATCCAGAACAAGGGCTGGGAAGACGCCTGGGCGGCCGACGGCCAGACCAGCGGCACCGAACATCAGTCCCTGCGCCTGGAAGCCATCCGGATCAAGCTGGCGGATGCGCCCTATGCCGGCAGCATCCAGTACAGGACCCACATCCAGAATAAGGGCTGGGAAGAAAACTGGAGCGCCGACGGGGCCGATAGCGGCACCGTGGGCCAGAGCCTGCGCCTGGAAGCCATCCAGATCAAGCTGTCCGGGGACATGGCGGATAAATACGATGTGTATTACCGCGTCCACGCCCAGAATATCGGCTGGATGAACTGGGCCAAGAACGGTGAAAGCGCCGGCACCGCCGGCTATGGCTACCGCCTGGAAGCCATCCAGATCGAGCTTGTGGCCAAGGGCGGCGCAGCCCCGGCAGGCAGCGGCGCGGCCTTTGAACATCCCATGGTCGAATACAACACCCACGTCCAGGATGTCGGCTGGCAGGATATGGCCATGGACGGCCAGACCAGCGGCACCGTGGGCCAGAGCAAGCGCCTGGAAGGCATCCACATCAGCCTGAGCAATCAGGATTACACCGGCAGCATCCAGTACAAGACCCATATCCAGAATGTGGGATGGGAAGAAAACTGGAGCGCCGACGGGGCCATGAGCGGCACCGAGGGCCAGAGCCTGCGGCTGGAAGCCATCCAGATCCAGCTCACGGACCAGATGGCTGCAAATTACGATGTGTACTACCAGGTCCACGCCCAGAATATCGGCTGGATGGGCTGGGCCAAGAACGGTGAAAGCGCCGGCACCGCCGGGTACGCCTACCGCCTGGAAGGCATCCGCATCCAGCTGGTGGCCAAGGGCGGCGCAGCGCCAGGCTCCACAGATAACCATTTCCAGCAGAAGTAGGGGATGGTAATCGGGGGTCGATAAGGAATAGGGAAGACCATCCGGTTCACAGGGGATCCTGGGGGGCGGGTGGTCTTTTTAATTTTAGAGAAACGGTTGGATGTTTATGATTATTGCCAATCGGCGGCGAAATATACCGCCAGCCTAAAACGAGACTGACGGTATATGCGATTTTTTCATTGTTCGTTTGACAACAAAACCCCGGATCCCTCCGGGGTTTCGCACATTCATCAATCCTTCTTTTTCCCCAGCGAGCTGTGGGCCTTTTCCAGCAGGGCCTTGGAGGCGCTGACCCAGTCGTCGGTGCAGAGTCTTCCGGCGGCGGGGACGGGTTCCGGGGCGCCGCTGCCGGAAGGGGTCACTCCCCCAGGCTCCACGCTTTCGGGATATCCCCCACGCCGTCCAGGATGAACTGGGGCCGGTAGGGGAAGACCTTGATGTTGTCCATGTTGGTGACGCCGGAGAGCACCAGGATGGTGTGCATGCCGGATTCGATGCCGGAGATGATGTCCGTGTCCATGCGGTCGCCGACGATGGCGGCTTTTTCCGAGTGGGTGCCCAGCAGGCGGATGCCCGTGCGCACCATGAGGGGATTGGGCTTGCCCACGAAGTAGGCTTCCACGCCGGTGGCGATTTCGATGGGGGCGGTGAAGGCCTTGCAGGCCGGGGCGATGGCGTTTTCCACCGGGCCGGTGAGGTCCGGGTTGGTGCCGATGAGCTTGGCGCCCTTCAGCACCAGGTTGACGGCCTTGAAGATGGTTTCGTAATTGTAGTTGTGGCCTTCGCCCACCACCACGTAGTCCGGGTTCACGTCGTTCATGGTGATGCCCACGTTGTACAGGGCGTTGATGAGCCCCGGTTCGCCGATGACGTAGGCGGAGCAGCCGGGGGCCTGGCTGGCCAGAAATTTGGCTGTGGCCAGGGCGCTGGTGTAGAAGTGGCTTTCGTCGATGTCCAGACCCAGCCGGGCCAGCTTTTCCTTGAGCTCCACCGGGGAGCGGTCGCTGGAGTTGGTCAGGAAGAGGAAGTTCTTGTCCTCCGCCTTGAGCCAGTCCACGAATTCGGGTACCCCGGGGAGCAGCCGGTTGCCGTGGTAGATGACACCGTCCATATCGCAAATGAACCCTTCAATGTCCTTCAGGGTTTCCTTGAAGTTTTCGTTATTCATCATAAAATCCTCCTCTTTCAAATCTTCTTGTTTCCTCTGCGAATATACCATTCATTATAATGTTTCTTTCTTAAAATTGCGAGTCCGCCCTTGTGAAAAATAAGTCAAAAATTGGGATGGATTGACGGTTTTTTCAGTTAGATAAAGGAAATCTATGTTATAATGGCTCAAACTATAAGGAGGAAATTTATTTGACGCTGACACGAAAGAAATTCCTGATTGGCGTGGGAGTGTTGCTGGTCGTTTGCCTGGCCGGGGCCATCGCCCTGACGCTGTGGGTGAATTCCATGAAGGGCGAGACCGGTGCGGACGCAAAGCTGACAGTGGTGGGCAACTGGAAGGAAGACACGGCGGGGACGGTGATGGCGCTGACGGAACAGGGCAAGGTTGAAATCAGCGGCACCCAGGCGGCATCCTACACGGTCAACAAGAAGGACAAAACCCTGACCTTTGAATACAGCCAGGCCTTCGGCGGCCAGACGGTGACCATGAATTACACTCTGACGGACACTACCATGGCTCTGACCAACACGTCGACGAACCAGGTCCAGAACTACACCCGTGTGGACAGTTCGGCCACATCGACGGCGAACCCATCCCCATCCCCATCGGCTGAAACGACGGCCGATCCCAGCGCGACGGTGACCACGGAATAACGACCGCCGGATTTTTACAGCAGGGGGATGAAATCCTCCCTTTTCGCTGCGGGCCCTCCGGTGCTATAATGAATGTGGATAAATATGCACAAAAGCGGGGCACCCATATGTACGAAGATTTAGACAAAAAATCCGTTATCGACTATTTAAAAACACATACGGCGATCTTTGATCCGGAGGCCGGCCTGTCGGTTTATGAAATCGGCGACGGCGCGGACGACGGGGATGGTTTCATCAACTTCCTCTACCGGGTCTGGGACGACGATGACCGCACCCGCAAATCGGTGATCGTCAAGCAAGCCAAGAAATACTACAAGGCCTTCGGCGAGGGAGAAGGTCCTTTTGTGCTGGAAAGAAACCGGGATGAAGCCAGCCTGCTCAAGCTCAAGGGCGCCATCACCCCGGAATACTACCCCAAGGTGTATCACGTGGACCCGGCCAACAATCTGTATGTCTGTGAGGACTGCGGGGACCTGAAGATCCTGCGGTTCGAGCTCATGCGGGGGCGGCTGTTCCCGCGCTTCCCGGAAATGATTGGGGAATTTGTGGCCAAGAATAATTTTTACACCTCGGAGCTTTACCTGGAGCCGGAGGTCCACCAGCAGCTGGAGGCCCGGTACATCAACACGGCCATGCGCAAGATCTTCCAGACCCAGCTTTTCCTGAAGGATGAAAGCGAGTTTGAAGGCCGCAATCCCCACGACAACCCGAACGCCGATCAGGTGCGCCTGGCCATGGGGGACCTGCCCTGGAAGAGCAAGGCCTTCCGCACGGAGATGCTCAAGCTGCGTCACATCCACATGGCCAAGCCCGAATGCCTGGTCCACGGGGATCTGCACACCTCCAACATCATGATCGGCCCCGACGCCATGAAGGTCATCGACATGGAATACAGCATCATGGGGGCCATGTCCTCGGACAGCGGCTACCTCATGGGCTCCCTGCTCTACGAATACCTGCGCTGGTTCTACCTGCCCGACTGGGATACGGTGTACTGCCAGGAAATGCGGGAGGCGGTGCTGGGCTACATGAAGGATTTCGTTGCCCATTATCGGGCCGTATTCCGCGCCTGCTGGGAGAAGGATGCCCGGGTGACCTATCAGGGCTTTGAGGACTATTGCGACTACATGCTGGACACCTGGTTCCACGAAATGGTGGGCTTTACCGGATGCCAGATCATCAGCCGGGTGGGGAACCTGGTGCCCCTGCCGGACTTCGATACCATTCCCGATGCCCAGGACCGCTACGAGGCCTGCCGCATCAGTCTGATCGTCGCCGAGCACCTGATCATGCACCGGGACGAAATTGCCGATGGGGATGCCCTGATCGGTACCATCGTGAAGATTACCGAGAGCAGCCGCAGGATGTTCCAGGCGGCGCGGCGGGTGTGATAACCCGGGAAATGGATTGAAGGGATGGCATGCACGGCGGGGAGATTCGCCATGCTGTGTTTGCTCCGGTCGCTTTGCTCCCAGTGCCATGCGCGGCTGGGGAGACCCGCCATGCGGCATTCGCTCCGGTCGCTTCGCTCCCTGCGCTCATGCACGGCTGCGCCGTATGCAAAAAATAAACAAAAGGATACCTTACAAGAGCATGCTCTTGACGGTATCCTTTTATTTATTTTTTGCGCATGGCTGTTAGCTTACGCGTCACGCCTTGTCGATGGAGCCGAACATTTCCATTTTTTCCTTGATCTTTGCCTTGATGGCTTCGTAGCCAGGAGCCAGGAGCTTCCGGGGGTCGTAGCCCTTGCCCTGCTGATCCTTGCCGGATTCGATGTAGCCGCGGGTCGCTTCTGCGAAGACGAGCTGGCATTCGGTGTTGACGTTGATTTTGGCAACGCCCAGGGTGATGGCTTTTTTGACCATTTCATCGGGGATGCCGGTGCCGCCGTGGAGGACCAGAGGCATTTCGCCGGTCTTTTCCTGGATGGCTGCCAGAACGTCGAAGTTCAGGCCAGGCCAGTTGGCGGGATATTTGCCGTGGATGTTGCCGATGCCGGCGGCCAGCATGGTGACGCCCAGATCAGCGATCTTCTTGCATTCGTCGGGATCCGCGAATTCGCCGTCGCCCACGACGCCGTCTTCTTCGCCGCCAATGGCACCCACTTCAGCTTCCAGGGACAGGCCCAGTTTGCCGCAGGTTTCAACCAATTCACGGGTTTTGGCGATGTTTTCTTCGATGGGCAGGCTGGAGCCGTCGAACATGATGGAGGAGAAGCCGGCTTCGATGCAGGCCTTGGCGCCTTCATAGGTACCGTGATCCAGGTGGAGGGCCACAGGAACTGTGATATTCAGGGATTCAATCATCGCTTTGGTCATATCCGCGACGGTCTTGAATCCTGTCATGTATTTGCCAGCGCCTTCAGAGACACCGAGGATGATGGGGGAATTGTTTTCCTGGGCCGTCAGGAGAGCGGCCTTCGTCCATTCCAGGTTGTTGATATTGATCTGGGCAACTCCATAGTGACCGGCTTTGGCCTTCGTGAGCATTTCTTTTGCTGAGACTAACATTATTCATTTACCTCCTCAAGGTTAATATATATCAATTATAGACAAAATACTTCCAATTATCAATCGGTTAAGGCCGTTTTTTAAAAATTGCACAAAAATGAAACATGTAAATTAGAATGAAAACAGTTTAGGTTAGAATTATTTCATTTTATATTGACAAAAGGTTTATTTTATAAGAAAATAAGGCTATCAAAAGAAGAAAAATATCATTATTAGGAGGACTGATATGAGTTATCGTTGTAAAGTATGCGGTTATATTTACGAAGGGGATGTGCTGCCGGAAGATTTCATCTGCCCCAAATGCAAACAGCCCGCTTCAGCCTTTGAAAAAATTGAAGATGCATCCACCGAAAAAAAATACGCGGGGACCAAGACCGAACAGAACCTGATGACCGCCTTCGCCGGCGAATCCCAGGCCCGTGGAAAATACACCTATTTCGCATCCGTCGCCCGTCAGGAAGGCTTTGAACAGATCGCGGCGATCTTTGAACACACCGCCTGGAATGAACAGGAACACGCCAAACAATGGTTTACCGCTTTGGGTGAACTGGGCGATACCGCCAAGAACCTGGCCGCTGCCGCCGATGGCGAAAATTACGAATGGACCGACATGTACGCTGGCTTCGCCAAGGACGCCGAAGACGAAGGCTTCCCCGAATTGGCCCAGCAGTTCCGGGATGTGGCCGCTGTGGAAAAGGCCCACGAAGAACGCTACCGCACCCTGCTGAAGAATGTCGAAATGCAGCAGGTCTTCGAAAAAGGCGAACAGACCATCTGGGAATGCCGCAACTGCGGTCACCTGGTCATGGGAACCAAGGCACCGGATATCTGCCCGGTCTGCAAGAAGAGCCAGTGCTTCTTTGAAATCCGCACGGAAAATTATTAATAACAGCCCATTAGGGAATCCTCTCAAAAAAGACGGCCGCATCGCCATGATGCGCCGTCTTTTGTTTTAGAAGCCGCCCTTGTCCACGTCGAAGGGGGTTTCCTGGTACACGTAGTAGTTGAGCCAGTTGAAGTACAGCAGGTTGCCGTGTCCCCGCCAGGTGACCACCGGGGGCTTGGAGGGGTCGTCGTCCTGGTAATAATTGTAGGGCACCTGGATGGGCTTGCCGGCGGCCACATCCCGGTCGTACTCCTTTTTCAGGGTATCGGCGTCGTACTCGCTGTGCCCGGTGACAAAGATCTGCCGCCCCTTCTTGGCGGCGACGATGTACACCCCGGCCTGGGGGGAGTCGGCCATGATGGACAGCTCCGGCACCTTCAGGATATCCTCGGCCCGCACCTCCGAGTGGCGGGAATGGGGGACGTAGAACACGTCGTCGAAGCCCCGGAACAAAGGGCAGAAGTCCGCCTGGACCCGATGGGGGAAGATGCCGAAGAGCTTTTCCGGCAGGGGGTACTTGGGGATGCCGTAGTGGTAATACAGCGCCGCCTGGGCCCCCCAGCAGATGTGGAAGGTGGAGTACACGTGGGTCAGGCTCCAGTCCATGATATCCACCAGCTCATCCCAGTAGTCCACCTCCTCGTAGGGCAGGTTTTCGATGGGGGCGCCGGTGATGATGAGGCCGTCGAAGTACTGGCCCTTGACCTCCCGCCAGGTCTTGTAAAAGCTGTCCAGATGGGCCTGGTCGGTGTTCTTGCAGTTGTGGGTCTCACTTTGAAGCAGGGTGATATCCACCTGGATGGGGGTGTTGCCCAGCATGCGGAGAAGCTGGGTTTCAGTGGTGATCTTGGTGGGCATGAGGTTCATGATGGCCAGCTTGAGGGGACGGATGTCCTGGCTCATGGCGCGGCCCTGGGGCATGACGAATATATTTTCGCTTTCCAGTATGTCGAAAGCGGGCAGATTGTCGGGGATTCTGATGGGCATGGGTGGCTCCTTTCTCGGATGGTCGGAATGTTGCGTGGTTGCAAGGTTTATCCTGTAATATATCATTGCGCCGGGGGTTTGTCAACCGGGGGCGCTTTGGTCATTTTTAAGGATAGAGGGTCATGTCCTGTGGTAGAATGAGTTCATTGTAAAACTGGGGCGCGGGGCGCTCCAGGGGATAGGAGACGGTCGTGCGTGGGCAGGAAACACCGATGCTCGAGAGCCGAGTACAGGAAAGCACTGTGCGCGGCCATCTCGCCCCGGTGTTATCCTGCCCGCGCACACCTGTACGAAAGTCAGATGCCGCCCCGCAGATTCCAATTGTGGAGGATGCCATGCTAAAGGAACAGGACAGAGGAAAATTTAAAGATGAGGCGACGGTACCGGGAGCGCCCAAGTGGGCGGCGGCCATCGGGCGCCGGGACGCGCTGTACAGCCGGGAGAGCGATATCCGCACGCCCTTCGGCCGGGATTACACGCGGATCCTCCACTCGACGGCGTACCGGCGGCTCAAGCACAAGACCCAGGTGTTCTTCTCGCCGGAGAACGACCATGTGAGCACCCGCATCGACCACGTCCACTACGTGGTGTCCATCAGCCGGATCATCGCCGACTTCCTGGGGCTCAACGGGGAGCTCACCGAGGCCATCGCCATCGGCCACGACCTGGGGCACCCGCCCTTCGGCCACGACGGGGAGATGATCATCGGCCGCATCGCCGCCCAGGAGAAGACGGCGGGGGAAGGGCGGCTGCCCTTCTGGCACGGCCGCAACGGCCTGAAGTACGTGGACGACCTGGAGCTCCTCACCGGCCCCGACGGCCGCAAGCACAACCTGGATCTGACCTACGGCGTCCGGGACGGCATCATCGCCCACAGCGGGCCCGTGGGCAGCGGGGGGCTCTTCCCCCGAAATAAGGCCATCGACCTGGCGGATTTCCGCTATCCCGGCGAATACGAGCCCTACACCTGGGAGGGCTGCATCATCAAGCTGGCGGACAACATCTCCTACCTGGGCCGGGATATCGACGACGCCATGATCCTGGGCATCATGGACCAGGGCCAGTACCACGAGGTCAGCGCCATCGTCGACGCCTACACCCGGGCCCACGGCGACGCCCCGGCGGGGATGAACAACGCCAACGTGATCCACCTCATGGTCACCGACCTGTGCGAGAACAGCTCTCCCGAGCGGGGCCTGTGCTTCTCCCCCGAGGCCAGCGAGGCCATGGCCGCGGTGCTGGAGATGAACCGGAAGTACATCTACTACCATCCCCGGCTCCAGGGCTACAAGGACTACGGCGAGCGCATCATCCACACGGTGTACGACGCCCTGTGGGACCTGTGCACCGACCTGGAGGGCCGCCTGCCCTACTACCGCGCCCAGTTCCCCCTCCTCACCGACGGCTTCACCGGCTGGTTCGCCAACTACAGCGACAGCCGCACCCCGGAAGACGCCAAACTCCTGGCCAACCGCGTCATCTACCACCATGGGGATGGCCCGGCCATGTACAAGCAGGCCATCCTGGATTATATTTCCGGCATGACGGACCGCTACATCGAGAAGCTTTACCGGGAGCAAATCACATTTTAAATAAATGGATAATGTTTTTTCAAAAAAAGGTTTGACACGGTGAAGTGGGAGGGCTATAATGAAACAAAGTCCAAGAAAGAGGAAGTAATCATGAATCACTCCGCGATGAACGCAAATAACAATTCATATTATTACTTTATGAGCTGGCGCTATTTTTATGGTGCTGGTTATTTTGCGTGTCCGAAACAGGGATCGTCCCGGAATGCTGATGATGGCTTCACGATTGGATCATAAAACCATCAATTCACACATGTCTGGACAGCCTCCGTTTCGGAAACGAAACGGGGGCTTTTTTCGTTGGTTGAACTGGTAAAATGAATTGGTCAAGCTGTTGAAACAAGAGAACGGGTGTCCGCGGGTTGGAATACATGCGGGCGAAGTCGGGACGGACAGTGCTTTCCTGTCCGGGCCCGTCTGAGTATCGCATGTATCCAAGCCACGGATACCCGCCCCCGCAGGACAGGAAAGCACTGCCTGCATCCATGAGGAATCCCCCGGTTGTATTCCAACCCGCGGACACCCTCCACAGAGAATTGAAGGAGAATGTAATCATCTATAAAAGCGTATTAAAATTAATAGTGTATTCAAAAAAGGAGAGCAAAAAATGATCGTCGTACTGAAACAGAATGTCCCGGAAGACAAGGTAAAGAAGCTGGAAGATAAGATTAAGGAGCTGGGGATCAAGATCCACTACTCAAAGGGGACGGACAAGACCATCCTCGGCCTCATCGGGGAAACCCAGGCGGTGGATATCCACAAGCTGCGGTCCAATGAGATCGTGGAAAAGGTCATCCGGGTCCAGGAACCCTACAAGAAGGCCAACCGGGCCTTCCACCCCCAGGATACCATCGTCAACGTGGGCGGGGTGGAGATCGGCGAGGGCAACTTCACCGTCATCGCCGGCCCCTGCTCGGTGGAAAGTGAAGAACAGATCGTGGCCATCGCCAAGGCCGTCAAGGCCTCGGGGGCCAAGCTGCTCCGGGGCGGCGCCTTCAAACCCCGGACCTCACCCTACTCCTTCCAGGGGATGGGACCGGCGGGGCTGGAACTGCTCCTCACCGCCAAACGGGAAACCGGCCTGCCCATCGTCACGGAAATCATGGACCTGTCCCAGATTCCCGCCTTCAGTGAAGTGGACATGATCCAGGTGGGGGCGCGGAACATGCAGAACTTCACCCTCCTCAAGGAGCTGGGGCGCCTGCGCAAGCCCATCCTCCTCAAACGGGGGCTGTCGGCCACCATGAAGGAGCTGCTCATGGCGGCGGAATACATCATGGCCGGGGGCAATGAACAGATCGTCCTGTGCGAACGGGGCATCCGCACCTTCGAAAACGCCACCCGCAACACCCTGGACATCAGCTGCATCCCGGTGCTCAAGCGCAAGACCCACCTGCCCATCATCGTGGATCCCAGCCACGCCACGGGGCTCAACTGGGCCGTGGAGTCCATGGCCAAGGCGACCATCGCCGCCGGCGGTGACGGCCTCATGGTGGAGGTCCACAACAATCCCCAGGAAGCCCTGTGCGACGGCGACCAGGCCATCACCCCGGAAGAATTCGACGGGATCATGACCAAGCTGGCCCGCTACGCGGAAATTGAAGAAAAGGCCATGTGATGCTGGAAAACAAAACGGTAACCATCGTCGGCCTGGGGCTCATGGGCGGGGCCCTGGCCATGGGGCTGCGCAAGCAGAACCCCCAGTGGATCGGCGCCTACGATATCGACGAGGAAGTGATGGAGGAAGCCCTGGCCCAGGGCGTGGTGGACTGGGGCGAGACCAGCCCCGAGGGGGCGGCGTCCCTGCTGGCCCGGAGCGACCTGGTGATCTTCTGCCTGTACCCGGGGAAGACCGTGGACTTTTACAAGGCCCACCGGGACGATTTCAAGGAAAACGCCGTGATCACCGACATCACCGGGGTCAAGGGCATCCTGGTCAGGGAGCTCCTGCCCATCCTGCGTCCGGACCTGGACTTCATCATGGGCCACCCCATGGCGGGCAGTGAGAAGGAAGGCTTCGGCGGCGCCGACGACCGGATCTTCAAGGGGCGCAACTACATCCTGGTGCCCCGGGCGGAAAACCGGGAGTCCAACCTCAAGTGGCTGCGCCAGATCATCTACGGCCTGGGGTTCATCAACATCGTGGAGGCCACGCCGGAGGTCCACGACCAGAAGATCGCCTTCACCTCCCAGCTGTGCCACGTCATCGCCTGCGCCCTCATCGACAGCGAGGAGGACCTGCACATCTCCGATTACGAAGGCGGCAGCTTCTGCGACCTGACCCGCATCGCCATGATCAACGCACCCATGTGGTCCGAGCTCTTCGTGTCCAACAAGGAGGCCCTGCTGGCCCAGATGGACCAGTTCATGGACAGCATGGGCCACCTGCGGGAGGAAATCGCCGCCTCCGACGAGCCCGGCCTCCAGAAGAACCTGGAATCCGTGCGCCAGAAGCGGGTGATCATGGAGATCGACCGCCAGAACAAGGCCCATCGGGCAGAAACCTTAAAGCTCTCTGAATGAAAAACAGGTTGTCAGGCCGAAATGCCGCTTTGCAACCTGTTTCAATAGATTGATTGCTGTTTACATAAATTTTCAGTCTTGACGTTTTTTACATAAGGGCGTATACTATAGTTACATCAAGGGAAGCCAATCAATTGACACACACCCAGTTGAGAAAGCGCTTGATGCCACTCGTTGAGTGATCGAAACCTCAATGAGGAATCATAATATTACCCCCCTCTCTCCTAAAGAACTCCGAGTCCTCCCCCTTATAAACTCGGAGTTCTTTTATTTGCAGCGGATAGACGCGGCTGTTTTGGGTCCGCTGTCTCTGGCCTGATACAACCCAATGGATCTGCACTTTCGACACTGAAGTGGTGCGGAACAAACACAGGACAGGCCAAAAAAGTCCGCGTCCGGCGTCCATGGGTCCCAATACACCATCAGAGGAATCACCGCGAACAGTGCTTTCCTGTCCGCGGTGTTGACTATTGGGGTGTATTGGGACCCGGGGACACCGGACCAGTAAAGTACATGCCTGTCCGACGAACTTGTGATCCTATTTTATCATCCTATTTCTTCCACACCTTATCCAGCACCTTCCCCACAATCTGCACACTGTCGAAGACCGATGGCCGGATCGGCGCGTAGGCGGGGTTTTTGGACACGAAGACCCAGTCCCGGAACTCCTTGACGTAGCCCTCGTCGTTGATGATGATGACGCCGATATCGCCGTTGTCCAGGGTGTCGGCGGGGGAGACGAAGACCACATCGTCGTCCTCCAGCAGGGGGGTCATGGAATCCCCCCGGACCCGCAGGGTGAAGGTGGCGCCGTGGGGCACCATGAGGGCGGGGTACTGGCGCAGCTCGTAGCCGTCGCCATCCAGCAGGGAGCCGGGACCGGCGGACACGGGGTAGTCGTAGTGGGGCAGGGCCACCAGGGTTTCGGCGTCGCTGGTGCGCTCCTGGGCCGCCAGGGTGTCCACCATCTGCAGGGCGTGGGTGCGCCCGTCGCCGGACAGGCTCCGGTAGCTGTCCAGCAGGCGGATCTCGTCGTGGTGGTGGACGATGCGGGTGTTCTCCGCCCCCTCGGTGATCTCGCTGATGGGGGTGTCGAAGTAGTCGGCCAGCAGCTTCAGGGTCTTGTACTTGGGGTTGGTGGTTTCACCGCAGAGCAGCTTCTCCAGGGTCTGGACCGGGATGCCGGCCGCCGCCGCGATTTCCGCGGTGGTCTGTTGTTTTTCCTTCTTCAGGCGTTTGAGTTCATCTGAAAGCATGAAAGGTTCCTCCTGTTGCATATATGGCTTATTATACTCCATTTAAGGGAGAGTTTCAAGGGGGAACACGCAAAAAAGAGGCTGGAGTCTTGACTCCAGCCCTTTGGGGTGTGAATTCTTACTTGGCGGCGTTCATATCGTCCACAATGGCTTCAGCCAGGTCATCCATGTCGCCCATACGGGAATCGTTGAGGGCGGAGGAGAGGGTGACGGAGCTGCCCAGGACGGTCATCTGTTTCATTTCGTCCAGGAGGTTGGTCATCAGGGTACCGGACTTGCAGGCCCAGGAGCCGTTTTCGATGATGCCCACGGTGCGCTGCTGCACGTTCAGGGCCTTCATGTCCATGAGGAATTCATGCATGGGCGGGAAGATCCCCAGGTTGTAGGTCACCGAGGCCAGGACCAGGTGGCTGTACTTGAACACGTCGGAAATCAGGTAGGACTTGTGGGTCACAGAGACGTCATACATCACCACGTCGGTGACTCCCCGTTCCACCAGCTTCTGGGCGATGATGTTGGCGGCGCATTCGGTGTCGCCGTACATGGAGGCATAGGCCACCACGACGCCCTTCTTTTCCGGGGTGTAGGAGCTCCACTTGTCGTATTTTTCAATCAGGTAGCCCAGATCCTTGCGCCATACCAGGCCGTGGAGGGGGCAGATGATCTTGATGTCGATGGTGCCGGCCTTGGCCAGGAGCTTCTGGACGTGGGGGCCGTATTTGCCGACGATGTTGGTGTAATAACGGCGGGCTTCATCCAGCCAGTCGCGGTCGTAGTCCACTTCGTCGGCAAAGAGCTTGCCGTCCAGGGACATGAAGGAGCCGAAGGCGTCGGCGGAGAAGAGGACCCCGTCGGTGAGGTCGAAGGTCACCATGACTTCCGGCCAGTGGACCATGGGGGCGGCGACGAAGGTGACGGTGTGCTTGCCGAAGCAGCGGGTGTCCCCTTCCTTGACCACTTCCACCTGTTCGTCCACGGAGAAGCCGAACTGGTGCATGAAGAGCAGGGCCTTTTCCGTGGTGATGATCTTGACATCCGGGTAGCGGAGCAGGATTTCATCCAGGGATGCGGCGTGGTCCGGTTCCATGTGGTTGATGACCAGATAGTCCAGGGGACGGCCGTTCAACACGTAGGCCACGTTTTCCAGATACTGGCGGCCGATGGACCAGTCCGCCGTATCGTAGAGGACGGTCTTTTCGTCCAGGAGCAGGTAGGCGTTGTAGGAAACGCCCTTGGGAATGGGATGGATGTTTTCAAATAAGGCCAGGCGGCGGTCATTGCCGCCCACCCAGTATAAATCGTCTGTTACTTTGCGTACACAATACATGGTTTTGCCTCCTGAGTATATTTTCGATGCAGATATTTCCTAAACTGATCCGGCGATCCGGGTCAGACTTCGATTTCGATGAACTGATCCTTGGCTTCGGCGCAGTCGGGGCAGATCCATTCTTCCGGCAGTTTGGCGAAAGGTGTGCCAGGATCCACATCGGCTTCCGGATCCCCGGTGTCGGCGTCGTATTCGTAGCCGCAGCCGCTGCAGACGTAGGTCTTGTAAGGCTTGGCCTGTTTCTTGGGCGTGGCCCTCTTGATCTTGACCATGGGCGGTGCCGGCTGCTTTTCGCCGGTATCCAGGGCGGCCGCCAGGAGCGGCAGGATTTCTTCCACATCGCCCACGATGCCGTAATCGGCATTCTTGAAGATGGGGGCATTGGCATTGTTGTTGATGGCCACGATGGTGGAGGCGTCCTTGATGCCCTTTAAGTGCTGGCCCGCGCCGGAGATGCCGCAGGCGATGTACAGATTGCCCTTGAAGGTCTGTCCGGACATGCCCACATAGCGGTTCAGGGGCACGTATTTCAGGGTTTCAGCCACAGGACGGGAGGAGCCGATGGCGGCGCCGGCCGCAGCGGCCAGGTCTTCGATGAGCTTCATGTTTTCCTTGGGACCGATGCCCTTGCCGGCGGAGACCACCCGTTCAGCCTGGGTGATGGGGGTGTCGGCGGGGATGCCCACGGTAAAGTCGTAGCCGTCCTTCTTCAGGGCTTCCACGACGGCGGCGACCCGTTCTTCGGCCGGTCCGTCCTTCAGGATCATCTTCTTGCGGGCGCCGGTGATGGGGCCGCCCTTGCGCTTGCGGGGCGCCGTGTCCTTGGTGATCTTGCCCAGGAGATGGGCCGCGATGACCACCCGCTGGATTTCATTGGTGCCTTCGTAGATCGTACAGATCTTGGCGTCGCGGTAGGCCCGTTCCACTTCCATGCCCTTGAGATAGCCGTTGCCGCCGAAGATCTGGACGGCGTCGTTGACCACTTCCAGACAGATGTCCGAAGCGTACTGCTTGGCCATGGCGGATTCCATGCCGTAGGGCACGTGGGCTTCCTTCATTTCAGCGGCGCTGTAGATCAGGAACCGGGCGCAGCGCAGCTTGGTGGCCATGTCGGCCAGCTTGAAGCCGATGATCTGCTGGGCCCCGATGGGCTTGCCGAACTGTTCCCTTTCCTTGGCGTATTCCAGCGCGTTTTCAAAGGCGCCCTGGGCGATGCCGAGGGCCTGGGAGGCGATGCCGATGCGGCCGCCGTCCAGGGTGGCCATGGCGATCTTGAAGCCCTGGCCTTCCTTGCCCAGAAGATTTTCCTTGGGGACCTTGACATCATTGAAGATGAGTTCTGCCGTTGCAGAGGATCTTATGCCCATTTTATCGTAATGGTCGCCGAATGTAAAGCCCTCCATGCCTTTTTCCAGGATGAAAGCGGAGATGCCCCGGGTGCCGATGTCCGGTGTGGTGACGGCGAAGACCACGTAGGTGTCGGCCACACCGCCGTTGGTGATGAAGATCTTGTTGCCGTTTATGACGTAGTGATCCCCTTCCAGGACCGCCGTGGTTTCCGTGCCGCCGGCATCGGAACCGGCGTTGGGTTCGGTCAGGCCGAAGGCGCCGATGGCCTTGCCGCTGGCCAGGGGTACCAGGTATTTCTTCTTCTGTTCTTCCGTGCCGAAGGCGAAGATCGGCCAGGATCCCAGGGAAACGTGGGCGGACAGGATGACGCCGGTGCCGCCGTCAACCCGGGACAATTCTTCCACGGCGATGGCATAGCTCAGGACATCGTCGCCGGCTCCACCGTACTTCTTGGGGAAGGGGATGCCCATGAGGCCCATTTCACCCAGCTTGGCCACCGCTTCCGCGGGGAACTCGTTGTTCTGGTCCAGCATGAACGCCAGAGGTTTGACCTCGGTTTCCGCAAATTCCCGGATTTTCTGCCGCAGCGCTTCGTGTTTCTCCGTAGTGGTGTACAACATAATAAAACCTCCTTCTTCTTCAACCCTCTCCAGGGATGATCAATCAAACAGGGCCTTCAGGCTTTTGCGCCTGAGTTCATCTTCCAGCACCTTCTGGATGCGCATCATCTCACAGTGGACCCCGCAGTGCCTTCCGCCCCGGGCGGTGCACCGGAAATCCGGGTCCAGGCAATCGGTGAACCGGACGCCGTCGTCATCCATGGCGGTGACGATGTCGTAAAGGGTCAGCTCCTCACTGGGCACGATCAGGCGGTAGCCGCCGTCCTTGCCCCGGGTGATGGAGACGATGCCGTTGTGGGCCAGCTTCTTGAGCACCTTGTAGGCGAAGGCCGAAGGGATTTTTTCCGCTTCGCACAGCTCGGCAGCGGAGCAGCGTCCCTTCTTGTCCAGTCCCCGCACGACCCGGACGGCATAATCCATTTCCCGCGTGATGAACATGATGATCGCTCCTTTTTTTTATTTGATACTGGATTAGTTTAGTCCAGTATATGCTCTCCGGTTGCAATTGTCAAGAGGAAATTTTGAAAACATTGCCATAACGCTTGTGGTCTTTTAAGGAAAAAAAGGCGGCGGGACCCGGGGAAGCCACGGGGCCCGCCGTCTGGCAGGTTTCAGGCATCATGACGGGGATGCAAAGCGCTTTTTGTCCCGGTCGATCTGTTTCTGGTAGCGGTCGGCCTCGGAGAAGACGCAGCCGCAGTATTTCTGCATGTAGAAGCCCAGTTCCCGGGCCCGGGCGTTGCCGGCGCGGAAGTGGGGGCGGAAATCCCGGTAGAGGAAGGTGACGCCGTACCGGTCGGCGTAGCGCTGGGCGGCCCCGGCAATGAGGTCGTGGTTTTGGTAGACGCTGGCCAGGAGGGTGGAGGTGAAGGCCGGGTAGCCGTGGTCCGCGGCGTAGCGGGCGGTGACCTCCAGGCGGTTTTCGTAGCACCAGGTGCAGCGGTGGTCGATGTCATCGGCCACCTGGGTGACGAATTGGCGCAGGCCGTAGTCCTCCATCACCTCGGTGGCCATGCCGATGGTGGGGGCGTAGGTGAGCAGGCAGTCCCGCCGGGCCTGGTATTCCTTCCAGGGGTGGATGTTGGGGTTGTACCAGAAGGCCACGGGCTCGATGCCTTCGGCCCGCAGGGGGTCGATGCAGGACAGGGAGCAGGGGGCGCAGCAGGTGTGCATTAAAACTTGATTCATGGGGTACCTCGGTTCGGTTGAAAATGAAAGGCCGGATGGTGCCGGCCCAGGGCCGTAAGGCCAGGAGTTAAGGGTATTGTAGCACAAGGCGGGGGCGTTGACAAATGGGGAGGGCAGGCGTATAATGGCATCAGATGAAGACGGAATATCGTATCAAATATCACATCAAATATCACATCGAATGGAGGTGCCCGAATGATTACGGCAATCAGCACAACGGATTTGAAGGCGAATTTCAAGCACTATCTGGATCGCTCGCTGAAGGGGGATGCCATCATCATCACCCGGCCCAAACAGAAAAACGCGGTGCTCATCAGCGAGGAATATTACAATGAGCTGCTGGCCATCAAAGGGGAGCTGGATGGGCAGATGAGGCAGATGCTGCTCCAGGAATTGGCCAAGGGCCGGCAATCCGGCGAGGAAGAGGGAGTCCTTTCCTCGGAGGACGTGCGGGCACATTTCAGGAAGAGAATCGATGAATCACAAGATCGTTTACACACCGAAAGCGCTTCATGATTTAGACGACATCTGGGATTATATCTCATTGGAACTGGACAACCCGGATGCGGCGGCAAAGATTGTGACTGGTATCATGGATCAGATTGATGCGCTGGCTTTTTTCCCCGAAATGGGAACGGCCCTGTCGCCTTTGATGGAGGATGAGAACCATTATCGTTTCCTGATCTGTGGCCAGTACATGGCTTTTTACCGCGTCGATGGCGGGATTATCTGCATTGACCGTGTTTTGTATGGAAAACGGGATTATTTAAACATGCTGTTTCCGGATGATTCAGCGTCGGAATAAACAAACCCGGGTGCCCCACAAGGGAGGCACCCGGGTCTTTCATTATCTATGAGGAAGTTATGAGGAGATTGTGAGGCGTCCTTAGCCCAGGATGGCTTTGAGGTCTTCTTCCGGTGTGGTGATGGGGGCGATGTTGAAGTTTTCCACCAGGTAGGCCAGCACGTTGGGGGAGATGAACGCCGGCAGGGTGGGTCCCAGGCGGATGTCCTTGATGCCCAGGGACAGCAGGGTCAGGAGGATGCACACGGCCTTCTGTTCGTACCAGGACAGGATCATTGACAAGGGCAGGTCGTTGACGCCGCAGCCGAAGGCATCGGCCAGGGCGACGGCCACCTTGATGGCGCTGTAGGCATCGTTGCACTGGCCCATATCCATGAGCCGGGGCAGTCCGCCCAGGGTGCCCAGATCCAGGTCGTTGAAGCGGTACTTGCCGCAGGCCAGGGTCAGGACCACCGTGTCGTCCGGGGTCTGCTTGACGAAGTCCGTGTAGTAATTGCGGCCCGGCTTGGCGCCGTCGCAGCCGCCCACCAGGAAGATGTGGCGCAGGTCGCCGGCTTTGACCGCGTCGATGACCGTGCCCGCCACGGAAAGCACCGTGTCGTGGCCGAAGCCCGTGGTGAGGGTGGCGCCGCCGTTGATCCCCGTGAAGGCCGTGTCTTCCGGGTAACCGCCCAGTTCCAGGGCCTTTTCAATCACCGGGGTGAAGTCCTTGTCCTCGCCGATATGGACGATTTCCGGGTAGGAAACCACCTCCGTGGTGAAGACCCGGTCCGCGTAGCTGGCCTTGGGGGGCATGAGGCAGTTGGTGGTGAACAGGATCGGCGCGGGGATATCCGCGAATTCCTTCTGCTGGTTCTGCCACGCCGTGCCGAAGTTGCCCTTGAGATGGGGGTATTGCTTGAGCTCCGGATAACCGTGGGCCGGCAGCATTTCGCCGTGGGTGTAGATGTTGATGCCCTTGCCCGCCGTCTGTTCCAGAAGCTGCTTGAGGTCGTAGAGGTCGTGGCCGGTGATGACGATGAAGGGGCCCTTTTCCACGGTCATGGACACTTCCGTGGGCACGGGATGGCCGTAGGTTTCCGTGTTGGCCCGGTCCAAAAGTTCCATGCAGGTCAGGTTGGCCTGGCCCACTTCCAGCACGATGGGCAGCAGCTCATCCATGCCCCAGTCTTCCCCGATGGCGAACAGGGCCTTGAGGAAGAAGGCGTCCACCGAGTCGTCGGTGTAGCCCAGGACCGCGGCGTGGTAAGCGTAGGCGGCCATGCCCCGGATGCCGAAGAGGATCAGGGACTTGAGGGAGCGGATGTCTTCATCGGCGGTCCAGACCTTTTCCATGTCGTAATTGTCCGTGCTGCCGCATTTGACGCCGCATTCAAAGCAGTCCGGGGAGATCTTTTCCCGTTCCGCGTTGACCCGGTCGATGAGGTCCGAGATGGTTTCATCGTTGAAGTTGACATTGGTGATGGTGGTGAACAAACCTTCCCGGATCAGGGCGTCGGTATCCACCGTCTTTTCCTGTTTCTGCACCGTGCGGGCCAGCCCGACCAGCGCGCCGGTCAGCTCATCCTGCAGCGCCGCCGTCCCGGCCGATTTGCCGCAGACACCGGCCTTTCCCGTACAGCCCGAGCACCGGGCCGTCTGTTCACATTGGAAGCAAAACATTTGGTTTTCCATGGGGTTCTCCTTTGGTTCATAATTTATTTTAAGTGGCAAGTTTGAATAGTGAGCAGCGGCGATTGGAAGTCATGCCGTCCGCCTGCTGTGGAGGGCATCCGGAGAGCAAAAATGACCTGACGTGCCGGATGTGCGTGGCGGGAATAACACCAGGGCGAGCCGGCCACGAACAGCGCTTTCCTGTCCGCGGCCAGTGAGCGTCGGTGTTATCCCGCCGCGAACAGCCGGTCTGTGCGCATACGCACAGCTCTTCGGATGCGCGGGTGACGCGGTCATGTGGCCGCTCCCTCACTTGATGGGTTAAGTATACAGGAAAGCCCGCGGCCTGTCCGTTGTTAAAACAACAAACCGCGGGCTTTTCCTTATTTTTTGCAGTAGCAGAAGTGGTACACCGCCGGGATGATCAGCGCCCCGCCGATGATGTTGCCGAGGGTGACCGGCAGCAAGTTGGCGCCGAAGAAAGCCGCCCAGGTGACCTTGCCGCCCAGGAAGATGCCCAGGGGGATGTAGGTCATGTTGGCCACGCTGTGCTCAAAGCCGGCAAAGACGAAGAGCATGATGGGGCACCAGATGGCCAGGATCTTGCCCGGCATGTCTTTGGAGCCCGCCTGGAACCAGCAGGCCAGGACCACCAGCATGTTGCAGAAGATGCCCCGGATGACCGCCGGTCCGAATGGGATGGTGGTTTTGGCGGTGGCGATGGCCACGGCCTTGGTGGCCGCCGCCCCGGCGTACAGCCCGCTCTTGGACAGCAGCCAGGCCAGCAGGATGGAGCCCGCCAGGTTGCCCAGGTAGACCACCACCCAGTTGACGAGCAGCTGTTTTCCGGTGATCTTCTTTTCAAAGAGGGCCAGGGTCAGCAGGTTGTTGCCAGTGAAGAGCTCGGCGCCGCAGAGGACTACCAGCATCAGGCCCACGGGGAACACCGAGGCTCCGATGAATTTGCCGATGGTGGCGGACAGGCCTTCGCCGGAGCCGGCGGTGGCGAGGATGAAGCCGTGGGCGCCGAAGCCGATGAAGACGCCGGCGAAGATGCCGAGCAGGAACATTTTGGCGATGGGGAGGCTGGCTTTGGCGATGCCGTTCTTCACCCAGATTTCCCGGATCTCCGCCGGGGTACAGAAATTGTTCATGGTTACTCCTTTTGTTGGTTGGTTAGGTTGATTTGTAGCGGGGGCGGGCGTCCGCGGGTTGGATACATTCGATACTCAGACGGCTCCGGACAGGAAAGCACTGTCCGTCCCGACTTCGCCCGAATGTATTCCAACCCACGGACGCCCGGCACACAAATGGGGGTACAGCGGACTTGACTTTTATTGATGCAAGTCATAGAATTAATACAACATATTTGTTGTAAGTACAACGAATCGAGGCTTCTGATGAACAGTCCGTCTGTGAGGATTCGCAGAACGGTCCGGTCAGCTTGTCATAATAATCACGGGTTAAAAGAATGAGTTACTTACAGAAGGAGGAAAGGATGGACGTTACGTTACTGAGCAAGACCATCTTGTTCCGGGGGACGACCCCGGAAGAAATTGACAGCATGTTAAACTGTCTGGGGGCGGAAACCCGGCTGTACGGGAAGGGGGACACCATCTACCGCGTGGGGGAGGTGGTGGGGGCCCTGGGGGTGGTGCTGGCCGGCGGGGTCACCATCGAGAACGACGATTTATGGGGGAACCGCAGCATCCTGGGCCATGTGGGGCCGGGGCAGATTTTTGCGGAAGCCTATGCCTGCGTCCCCGGGGAGCCCATGATGGTCAGCGCGGTGGCGGCGGAGAGGACCGAGGTCCTGTTCCTGGATGCCGGGCGGGTGTTGACCACCTGTCCCCAGGGCTGCACCTTCCACAACCGGCTCATCGCCAACCTGCTGGCGGTGCTGGCCCAGAAGAACCTGAACCTGTCCCGGCGGATCCTCCACACCTCGGCCAAATCCATCCGGGGGCGGGTGATTTCCTACCTGTCCTTCCAGGCGGCCCGTCAGGGGACCACGTCCTTTTCCATCCCCTTTAACCGCCAGGAGCTGGCGGACTACCTGGGGGTGGACCGCAGCGCCCTGTCGGCGGAGCTGGGGCGGATGCAGAAGGACGGGCTCCTCACGGTCCACAAGAATCAGTTTGCCCTTAATCCCGATGCCTTTTCCGAAGAGGGATGAGGTTAAATCGACCAGAATCTTACCGCGCCGCTGCCTTCATCGCTTCACCCAGCCACGCCTGGAGCACCACGGCGTGGTTGCACCGGGGATCCTTGGCGGCGTAGAGGAGGGTGACGGCCTGGCCCTCGGGCTGGGCGGCGCAGAAGCGGGCGAAGGCCGCTGCTTCGGGGGAGGCGGCCAGCTCCAGGCGGTAGGCTTCGGCAAAGGCCTTGAAGCGGTCGGGCTGGTGGCCGAACCACTGGCGCAGCTCCTTGGAGGGGGCCACGGCCTTGTCCCAGCGGTCCAGGGCGGCCCGTTCGCGGGAGACGCCCCGGGGCCAGAGCCGGTCCACCAGGATGCGCAGGCCGTCGCCGTCTTCCGGCGGGTCGTAGATGCGCTTGAGCTTCAGGGTGCCCATCAGTACCGCACGCCGCTCCAGTACAGGGGCGAGTACACTTCGGCGATTTCCGGGAGCTGTACGCCCTGGAGGGCCCATTTCAGGTATTCCTCCACGCCGGTGCGGTCCACAATGTAGCCGATGTGTTCCTTGCCGCCGGGAGCCTGGGGATCGATGTACTTCTTCACGTAGGCGTAGGTGTTGACGATGATCTTGACGATGCTGTCGGCGTCGGCCCACTTGATGAAGTCCACGCCCATGCGGGGATTGCGCCGGCCCGAGCGGCCGAAGAGGGTCAGTCGGTAATACCGGGTCTCACTGCGGGTCCAGGCCGCGTTGGGGCAGGCCAGGACGCATTCGCCGCAGCCGATGCACTTCTTGGTGTTGCGCACAGGCCGGAATTTCACCTTGTCCAGGGCCGCCACCGACTTGCTTTCGCACTTCTTGATGCAGGCGCCGCAGCTCACGCAGCGGTCGGGGTCGAACTGGGGTTCGGTCATCCCCATGATGCCGAAATCGTGCATGCGGGCCTTGATGCAGTCGTTGGGGCAGCCGGTGACCGCCACCTTGAAGTGGAGGTCGTTGGGGAAGATGGCCTTTTCGATGCGCTTGGCCAGGGCGGTGGTGTCGTAGCAGCCGTAGGGGCAGACCCGGTTGCCGATGCAGGCGCAGATGTTGCGGGTCCCCGAGGAGGGGTAGCCTTCGTCCGGGGCGCCCTGGTTGACCCCGGTGCCCTCGATGATGGACTGGAGGGCGGCGTTGACCTCGGGCATCTTTTCAAAGGGGATGCCGGGGACCTCGAAGCCCTGGCGGGCGGTGATGTGCACCGTGCCGTTGCCGTAGGTTTCGGCGATCTTCTGGATCTCGCCCAGGTATCGGGCGTCCAGGTGGCCGCCGGGAACCCGGATGCGGGAGGCCGTCAGCCCCCGTTCCTTGGTGACGCGGAAGGCGTTCTTCTTCAGTTTGGCAGTATTGGTATCCATGGTCATGTCCGTACCTCCTAATCCACCAGGGCTTTGCCCTGGGTGTAGTTGAACACCGGACCGTCCAGGCACACGTAGGTGTCCCCGATCCGGCAGTGGCCGCATTTGCCCAGGCCGCAGCACATCCGCCGTTCCTGGGAGATCCAGACGTTTTCTTCCGGGATGCCGATGCCCAGGAGGCCCTGGACCGAGAAGCGCATCATCGGAGGCGGACCGACGATGATGGCCACGGTCTGTGCCGGGTCGCCCAGGTCGATCTGGGGGATGTACTGGGTCACCAGGCCGATCTGGCAGGCGGTGTCCCCTTCGGCGCAGTCCACGGTGAGGATCACGTCCATGTTCTTCTTCCAGCGGCCCAGATCGGACAGGAAGAGGACGTCGCTGGGGGTCTTGAACCCGGCGATGAGGGTCATGCGCCCCCGTTCTTCCGGGTGGCGGGCGAAGTAATCCACCACGCCCCGCACCGGGGACAAGCCGGTGCCGCCGGCCATGACCACGATGTCCTTGCCCTTGTAGTCCTCCACGTCGAAGCCGTTGCCGTAGGGGCCCCGGAGGAACAGGGACTGGCCTTCGTAGCGTTCGAAGACCTCGTTCGTCACCACGCCGACCCTGCGGATGGTCAGGTCGATGAGGCCGTCGGCGATGCCGCTGACGGAGATGGGGGCTTCCCCGAATTTGGGGATGGACACTTCAAAGAACTGGCCGGGTTTGACCGGGCCGTCGTAGGCCATGCGGAAGGTGTACTCGATGGCGGTGTGGGGGATGACCTCCACGATCTTGGACAGGAAGGGTGTGTAATCATTGGGCGTCATTGGACGTGACCTCCTTCATGGCTTCCCCCAGCTGGTTGACGCAGTGGGAGAATGAAATGTATTCCGGGCAGATGTCGTCGCAGCGGCCGCAGCCCACGCACATGTTTTCGCCGAAGCGTTTCCGGTGGTCCAGCACCTTGTGGAGGACCTTGAAGCGCATGCGCTCGCCGTTCTTCCTACGGTAGCTGCCGCCGCCGGCCACGTCGGTGAAGCCGTCGACCATGCAGGAGGCCTGGACCCGGCGGCGTTCGCCCACCCGGCCGTTTTCCGAGTAGAACAGGTCCTGCATGGTGAAGCAGGTGCAGGTGGGGCAGACGAAGTTGCACCGGCCGCAGTTGATGCACCGGGTGTCGTACTGGGCCCACAGGCCGCTTTTCGCCACGGCGGGGGTCAGGTCGTCGGGGATGGTCACCGTGATGGCGTTGCGGGTGACGAAGGCCGGGGAGACCGCGGCTTCCGGCGCGCCGGCACCGGCCAGGCAGGCCGCCAGGGCGTCGTCCCTGCAGTCCACGGCGTAGCCGTCATCGTCCCGGTCCACGCTGAGATCGTAATTTGTGGACTGGTTGGTGCCCATGCTCACGCAGAAGCAGTTTTCATAGGAATGGCTGCAGCCCATGAGGACCAGGGTGAGCTTGTCCCGGAGGCGCCGGTAGTAGGGGTCTTCGGGGCCGTTGCGCAGGTACATGGCGTCCAGCCGGCTCAGGGCGTGGAGGTCGCAGCTGCGCAGGAAGATCACCGCGCCCTTGACCGGGCCGTCGGCTTCCTTCATGGCGTCCTCGGTGAAATAAAACAGGGTCTGGGACACCGGCGTCAGGACCTCTTTGAATGAATAGCGGGACTTTTCCTCGAATTCCACCTCGCCGATGGAATGGACCGGGGCGTAGCGCACGCAGTCCGTGTCCGAGAAGGGACCGCCGCCCACAAAACGTTTGGGGGCGTAGACGACGCGGTCCTGTTCCCATTTCTTAAACAGCGCGTCCATCTGCCCCTGTGAAACCTTGTAACCCATGGCATACCTCCATATCAATGTGCTTAAATCTGGCCGTTCCGATTGTGTCATTATCATTGTTGCTGTGCTTGTGCTCTTTTCATCTTGTCATTTCTTCAGGTGATGGTTAAATGATAGACAAACATAACAAAACCGGACGTTGCGGCTGCAACATCCGGTGAAATTTTTTGTTTAATTTGAAATTTGCGTTGCATCGATGCAACGATAAATGCAACGAAAGGCTTTTCGTTGCATGACAGGCCGTTTTCTGATACAATAATCCCAAAGGAGGGTGGCACAATGAATGATCGGGAATCACGGAATTTGGAATATAAAGAGGATATTTCCAATACTTTTTTGAAAACAGTCAGCGCCTTCGCCAATTTTGATGGCGGGCGGATCGTCTTTGGGGTGGATGACGATGGACGGACCGTGGGGCTGGCCGGTGATCTGGAACAGGCCTGCCTGTCCATCGAAAACAAGGTTAATGATGCACTCCGGCCCGTACCGCCATACCGTCTGGAAATCGACGAAAAGCGTGGCACGGTGACGCTGGCGGTGCAGGAAGGAATCGATAAGCCTTACCTTTATAAGAACAAAGCGTATCGCCGGAATGACTCGGCGACGGTGGAAGTGGAGCGGATGGCCTTCAACCGTCTGGTGCTGGATGGCGCCAATCTGTCCTATGAAGAGCTGCCGGCATCCGATCAGGATCTGACCTTCCATCGGCTGGAAGCGCAGCTGGTGGAGAAACTCCATATAGGGGGCCTGACCATGGATATTCTGAAGACGCTGAGTTTGTATTCAGACAAGGATGGCTACAACCGGGCCGCCGCTCTTCTGGCCGACCACAACGACTTTCCCGGAGTGGATCTGGTACGCTTTGGGGTGACCATCGATGATTTCAGGGACCGGGAGATACTGGATCACTTTTCCGTAATCGGGCAATTCGATGGCGCCCTGACCATGTACCGGAAGTATTATCAGTATGAACAGGTTGATGGGGCCCAGCGGAAGACCGTGGCCCTCATCCCCGAACAGGCTTTCCGGGAGGCGGTGGCCAACAGCCTGGTCCACCGGACCTGGGACGTGAAGACCGCCATCAAAATCGCCATGTATGAAGACAGGATCGAGATTGTATCCCCCGGCGGACTGCCCTTCGGCATTTCGCCCGAGGAATACCTCCATGGGCAGATATCCATCCTGCGCAATCCCATTTTGGGCAACGTGTTTTTCAGGCTTGGATTCATTGAGAAATTTGGCACCGGAATCCGCCGGATCAACGCGGCCTATGAACAGAGCATCATCAAGCCCCGGTTTGACGTGTACCCCAATTCCATCGCAGTCACACTGCCGGTCCTCAGTCTGGTTCCGACATTTTTGACGGAGGACGAAAAACGGGTCTTCCAATTGCTGAAGGTCCACGTCCGGCTGAGCCGGACTGAAATTGAAGAAAAGACCCATTTCAGCAAGGATAAGGTCATCCGGATTTTGAATCAACTGATCGATGAAAACATCATCCAGCGGGTGGGGCATGGCCGGGGAACCCGGTATATCTGTCGATAAACCGAAAAAATGCATTTATCGTTGCATCGTTGCAACGATAAATGCAACGAAAGGCTTTTCGTTGCATGACGAAAAGTCACGTTCAGCTGTCCGGCGTGTAAATCACATTCAAGGTCGACTTGACGCGAACAGCGAAGCTGCTTCGCTTACGCTCAGTGTGTTACGGCCCAAAGGGCCTAACACCAGCACCTAAAAATGCAAAGCCATTTGCATTTTTTTACGGTGCCTACGCGGAGCGGAGACTGGAATGTCTTTACACGCCGGACAGCGACAAGGTGCTTACGCTTGGTGCGCTACTGCCGCTCCCCAATGGCCATCTTGATATTCAAATGGAAGGTGTCCTTATCGTAGTCGATGAGCCCCTCGTCCTTCATGGCGGCCAGCTCCCGGGTCAGGGCGCTGCGGTTGGCGCAGAGGTAGTCGGCCAGGTCCACCCGGCCCATGGGCAGGGTGAAGTCGGCGCCGCCGCTGTGCTGGGCCTGCTGGGACAGGTAGGCCAGGATCTTCTCCCGGAGTTTCTTTTTGGCCACCACCTCGATCTTCTCCATGAGCTGGCGGTTCTTGGCGGCGAGCATGGTCACCATGTTCTCCACCAGGCGCTGATGGAAGTCGCAGGAGCGGGGGCAGAGGTGGAGGACCCGGTGGAAGGGCAGGATCAGGGCGGTGACATCCTCGGCGGCGTAAAAGGTCACCACCGAATCCGTCTCCGCGCCGCAGGCGAAGGTCTCCCCGAAGACCTCCCGCTCCCGGATCAGGGTGAGGATGGTCTTGTTCCCCCACACATCCTCCTTGATCATCTGCACCGTCCCGGCGAGCACCACCCCGATGAAGCGGATGTCCTCCTCCTCCAGAGCGATGTAGGTCCCCCGGGGATAGCTTCGGACCTGGCTCCCCAGACAGTCCAGCATGGCCCCCATATCCTCCGGTCCAATCCCCTCAAACAGCGGGCATAACCGCGCCCGTTCCACCTGATCCATCATGGCCGCCTCCTCATTCCTTTTTTTATTTCTCAATCTTTTCTGTATTTATTATACATCCGGCATATAAAGGTTGCAAGCCAGACTCACCCCGCTGCCCCCACTTTAACACAGAAAAGATTGACTTTTCCCCGGTTTAAGGGTATCCTTAACTATACAAAGGGAAGGGTGAATGATCATTTTGGACACAGGCCGGGCAGTCCCAGGAGGATGCCGTGGATTTGGCCATATTTTTCGGGAAAAAGGTGAATCATGTCGAATCCCTATTTAGCTTATCTCATCACAGAAATTTTTTGCATCATCTATGTCATCATCATCAAAACCCGCCTGAACGAGAGTATCGGCACCGAACGCCAGGTCTCTGCCCTGAAACGCATGATCCTGGCTTTCCTGCTGGTGCTGGTGGCGGATATCAACTGGGCCCTGGTGGAAGGGGAATACATCCACCCGAGCCACCTGGTCAACGCGGCGGTCCAGTCCCTGTTCGTCATCGGCGTGGATTTGGGCTGCTTCTTCTGGTGCCAGTTCGTGGAGGCCCGCCTCCATCCGGCTTACCTGCGCAAAAAGAACGTGATCCAGCTCATGCGGATCCCCATCGCCGTGTCCGTGGCGCTGGACCTGGTCTCCATCTTCACGGGCTGGGTCTTCATCATCGACGCCGGCGGGGACTACACCACCGGCCCCCTGGATGCCGTCCACCAGGGAATCTGCCTGATCTACCTGATCATCCCCACGGTGGTGACCCTGAAGCGGGCGGGTCAGACCCATTCCCGGATGGAACGCAATGAGTACCTGACCTACTCGGTGTACATGCTGGCGCCCCTGGCCGGCGGGGTGGTGGGGGATTACATCCCCACCGTGCCCATTCTGGCCCTGAGCCTGTTCCTGGTGATCCACCTGCTGTTTTTGACCATCCAGAACATGCAGATCTACAACGACGCCCTGACGGACCTCAATAACCGGAGGCGGCTGAACCAGTTCCTGGAGGAACGGCTGCGCATCGCGTCGCCGGAGCACCCGGTGGTGCTGTTCATGATGGACATCGACCGCTTCAAGGGCATCAACGACGGCTTCGGCCACGTGGAGGGCGACGCGGCCCTCAAGCTCTTCGCCGGGGTGCTCAAGAAGATGGCGGCCCGGTACGGGGCCTTCATCGCCCGATACGGCGGGGACGAGTTCTGCCTGGTGTCCGAGCGGGGGGACTGCCCGCCCCAGGCCATCGAGGCGGACATCCGCAGGACCCTTGAGCTGGCCCAGGCACCGGAGGACAAGCCCTACATCCTGACGGTGAGCATCGGCTACCTGACCATCACCCAGCACGAGTACGATGGGGCGACGGTGCTGCGGCGCGCGGACCAGCGGCTTTACGCCGACAAGGCCCGGCTGAGGCAGGGCCGGGTCAAATGGGATGGAGGGAAGGAATCGGGCAAACCGAAGAAGGCGCCACGGAACTGATGGGACAGCATCAGGCCGGGGTGTTTTTTATTGGCCGGCCAGATCACTTTCCCCGGGAAATGATTGACATTTTTCCCATTTCAGAGTATCCTTACATTGGAATGAAATGCGTAACATCCATGGAATGCAACCGGGACGGCAGCCCGGATTTTTTCAGTGGCGGGAGGATTGTGAAATGATGAGGATGAGGCGATGGCTGGGAGTGATCGTGGCCGCGGGGCTGGTGCTGCTTCTGGCGGCGGGCTGCGGCAGCGGGAAGCAGACGGCGCGCTATACGGCGGACGGCAAGGTGATCCTGCGGGTGTCCATGTACAACGACAGCTCTTTCCCCGAATGGCGGGCCTATGTGGAAAAGCAGTGCCCCGACGTGTATATCGAGTGGGAGAACAACCGCAACGCCATCGCCAACGTGCTGTACCAGCAGAAGTACGGGGACATGCCGGACCTGGTGGCCATCCGCCGCTTTGAGAGCGACTCGGCGGCCAAGCTGGCGCCCTACCTGGCGGACCTGTCCTCCCTGGAGCTGACGGGGACCTACGAGGACAAATACCTGACGACTTACCAGGAGGATGGCAAACAGTACTGGCTCCCGGGACCCGGGGTGGTGGATGGCATCGTGGCGGACAAGGACCTCTTCGACCGCTATGGCGTCGCCCTGCCCACGGATCTGGACAGCTTTGTGGCGGCCTGTGACGCCCTCAAGGCGGCGGGGGTGGACCCTCTCTGCATCGACGCCGGTGAGAGCTGGACCCCGACCATGCTCATCCAGGGCTTCGGCTGCGCCGGCTACCTGTCCACCGCCGGGGGGGCCAAATGGATCGGCCGCTTCACCGCCGGGGACGCGTCCTCGGTGGACGCGGCGGGCATGGGCGCCATCGCCGATACCCTGCGGACTCTCCGGGATCACGGCATCCTGACGGCGGATGACCTGAAGGTCAGCGCCGCCGACGCCACCGCCCGGCTCATTGCCGGCCAGACGGCCATGGCGCGGCGGACCAGCGATGAATCGGTGGACCTGGCCCACACCCACACCTACGTCTACCTGCCCTTCTTCGGAAAGACGGCGGCGGACAGCCGGCTCTACACCTACCCGGTGTTCAGCGTGGCCATGTCCAAGGCGGCCTGTGACGACGATGCGGTGGCCAAGGCGGCCAAGGAGGTGATGACGGCCATGCTGGACCAGGGGGGCCAGAAGGTCCTGGACCAGAGCGGCGAGGGCCTGATCTCCTTCAGCAAGGGCGTGAAGCTGGACGATACCGGCGTCATGACCGGGGTCCAGGACCTCATCGCCCAGGACCGGTGCTTCATCCGGGTGCTGGTGGCCAACAGCTTTTCCGCCAACGCCCAGGCCCTGAAGGCCCTGCTGTCGGACAACGCCGACAACCAGGCCTTCTGCAGCGTCCTGGACAAGAACCTCTTCAAGACGGTGACGCCGGCCAAGGTGGGGGTGTCGGGCATGACGGCGGACAATGTCCCGGATGACGACATGGTGTCCCATTCCGCCAGCATCATCGCCCAGGTGGTCCAGGGCCAGTGCGGGGCGGACTGCGTGATCATGGATGTCCGGGAGGCCGCGGCCCCCATCTACCGGGGGACCTACACCACCGCCGACGTGGATTCGGTGGTGTTTTCCGACCCGGTGTACATGGCGTCCATCAAGGGGTCGGACCTCAAGACCCTGCTGGATGACGGCCTGCTGGCCGCCACCACCTTCCAGAACGGCATCCGGGAGCCCCTCGTCGACTACCCGGCCCTGGGGGGCCTGACGGCGGTCATGGGCAAGGACGGCCAGGTGGCGTCCCTGTCCCTGGCCGGGAGCCAGGGGCTGGACGCGGAGCGGACCTACAAGGTGGCCATCAGCGACAAGATCTACAAGGGCGTGACCGCCCTCGGGAATTCCCGGGCCGCTGATTTCAAGAAGACGGGGAAGACCCTCAAGGACTATTTCATGGACGGCTTCAAGGCTGACGGCTCCCTGCCCCAGCCCCAGGCTTATTTCAAGGTGCAGTGAGGTGACGGCGGTGAAGACAGACTGGAAGAAGAAACTGATGAGCAACACCTCCCGGACCGGTGGCATCCTGGTGGTGTCGGCGGCCATGCTCATGGCGGTGATCCTGGTGGTCATGAGCCTGAATATCCAGCGGTCGGTGTCCATCGACAACCTGGAGAACAACCGGAGCTTCTGTGAGACCGCCATCGACGAGCTGTCCCGGGCGTCGGACTACATGACCAGCCAGTCCCAGCAGTACTCGGTGGACGGGGACTGGTCCCACATGACGGGGTACTGGACCGAGGTGGACACCACCCAGGGCCGGGATCAGGCGGTGCAGAAGCTCATGCATTCCGGCCTGACGGATCAGGAGATGGTCCATGTGCTGCGGGCCAAGGCCTATTCCGATGAGCTTATGACCACGGAGATCTGGGCCATGCGCATGGTGGCTGAAAGCCAGGGAGTCCCCGAGGACCAGCTTCCCGCCCGGGTGCGGGCCTACACCCTCAATGCCCAGGACGAGGCCCTTTCCGCGGCGGACAAGAAGGCCAAGGCCCAGTCCATCCTCTTCGGACCCACCTACGGCACGGGGAAGCGCAACATCTACAGCATGGTGGCGACCTTCAAGAGCGACCTGGCGGCCCGGATGAAGAGCGAGGCGGGCAGCGCCCTGGCGTCGGCCAAGGTGGGCAACGCCGTGGCCCAGGCCGCGGTGGCCCTGATGATGGTGCTCATCGTCGCCCTGATCTACCTGTACGCCCGGGCCATGGAGGACAAGAACCAGCGGCTGTCCGAGGCCCTGACGGCGGCGGAGGCGGCCAGCAGCGCCAAGAGCTTCTTCACCTCCCGCATGTCCCACGAGATCCGCACCCCCCTCAACGGGGTCATGGGCTACCTGTCCCTGGCCCAGACGGCTAAGGACGAGGCCCAGCGGAATGAATGCCTGGCCAAGAGCCAGGTGGCGGCGGGGAACCTGCTGGGGATCATCAACGACGTGCTGGACCTGTCGGCCATCGAGAACCGCAAGATGAAGCTGGCCTGCGAGCCCTTTTCCATCGGTCGGATGGTGGAGGATGTCGGCGTGATCTACGAAAATGCCGCCCGGGAAAAGGGCGTGGCCCTGACGGTGGCGGGGGGCGGCCTTCCCGCCGACTGGGTGGCCGGGGACCGCATGCGCACGGTGCAGATCCTCTCCAACCTGCTGTCCAACGCGGTGAAGTTCACCCCGGAAGGGGGGACGATCCTCCTCCAGGCGGCCCAGGCCCCGGCGGAGGACGGCACCGCGGCCACCACCTTCACCGTGGCGGACGATGGCATCGGCATGAACCCGGATTTCCTGCCCCGGGTCTTTGACGCCTACGAGCAGCAGGACGCCGGTATCGCCCAGAAGTACGGGGGCACGGGCCTGGGCCTGTCCATCGTCAAGAGCCTGGCGGAGATGATGGGGGGCGGCGTGTCGGTGGAAAGCCTGCCGGGGGTGGGCTCCACCTTCACCGTGGTCCTCCATTACAAGCCGGCCCCGGCGCCGGCAGCGAAGGCGCAGGACGGGGAGGACGCCCCGGCGGATATCACCGGCATGGCGGTGCTGGTGGCCGAGGACAACCCCATGAACAGCGAGATCGCCCGGCGGGTGCTGGAGCATTCCGGCGTCCGGGTGACCTGCGCCGCCAACGGCCGGGAGGCCGTGGACCGGTACCTGGAGGCCCCGGCGGGGGCCTTTGAAGCCGTGCTCATGGACATCATGATGCCGGAGCTGGACGGCTTCGGCGCCACCCGGGCCATCCGGGATTCGGGGCGGCCCGACGCCCGGAGCCTGCCCATTCTGGCCATGTCCGCCAACGCCTTCGATTCCGACGTCAAGGCGGCCCTGGAGTCGGGGATGGACGGCCACATCGCCAAGCCGTTCCAGGTGTCGGAGCTCATCGCCGCCCTGGCGCGGGTCCGCCGCAGGGACGGCGGGGAAGAGGTTTAAGGATAAAGGAGCATCCATGGAATTCACACAAGAAAATCTTGACTACATAAAGAAAGTGACCCCGGGGGATTTCGGCGTATACCGCCTGCGGGAGGGGGGCATGGCGCCCCTGTACGTTTCCGGCGGGGTGTACGCCCTCTCGGGGATGACCCGGGAGGAACACCGTGCCCGGTTTGCGGAGGACGCGGTGACGGCCATCCACCCCGGGGACCGTCCGGGGGTGCGCCGGGCCATCCTGGCCTGTTCGGCGGAGGGGGTCCCCTTCAACGTGCTGTTCCGGGTGGTCCACAAGAGCCGGGTCTTCGACTGGGTGCGGGCCCGGGGACGGGTCTGCGGCCGGATGGACGGCGACCCGGTGATGATCTTCCAGTTCACCACCTCTTCGGCGGAGACCAACATCTACCAGGACATCCTGGACCGCTCGGACCGGATCATCTACATCCGGGACCGGGGGACGGGGGAGCTGCTTTACGCCAACCAGACGGCCCGGGATTACGGGACCACCCACGGCGGCGCCCGGATGGGGGATCCCTGCTACCGCTTCATGCGGGGCCGGGAGGCGATGTGCGCGGACTGCGCCCTGAAGGACCTGGCCCCCGGCGGGACCATGGACAAGGAGGCCCACTTCAAGGAGTCGGACACCTGGCTCCAGATCCACGGGGAAGCCACCAACTGGTGCGGCCACGAGGCGGATGTGGTCTTCATGGAGGACATGACCACCCTCAAGCGGGTCCAGCGGGACCTGGCCCGGGCCCGGGAACAGGAGCGGGCGGAGTACAACCGGGCGGTGCAGGGCATCCTGACGGCCAACCCCGACGCCCTGTGCACCTTCCGGCTCAACCTGACCCGGAACCGGTGCTTCGGCGGCCACGGCGCCTCGGCCTACATTTTGGCGGCCCTGGAGGCCCCCACGGTGGAAGGCTTCCTTTCCAACCTGCTGGCCATCGTCCCCGGTGAGAAGGACCGGCGGCGGGTGACGGAGGTCCTGGACCGCCGCGCCCTGCTGGCGTCCTTTAAGGCCGGCCGGTGGGAACACCATCTGGAATACCGCCGCCTGGGGAGCGACGGCCGGCCCTTCTGGGTGTGCACCGACGTGCGCCTGCTGGAAAACCCCGACACCGGGGATGCCGAGGCCCTGGTGTTTTCCCGGGATATCTCCGGGGAGAAGCAGCGGGACGACATCCTCAAAGTCATCACCAACCTGGAATACGATATGATCGCTCTGTTGCACCCGGATACGGGGCTGGTGGAGGCGGCGTACCTGGGCCAGACCCTGCCCGGCAGCTACGACCGCCTCTTCCGCCGTCCCGGGGACCAGTGCGATTTCACGGCCATGCGGGAACACGGCGCCCGGACCTGGGTGGTCCCCGAGGACCGCAGCCTTTACCTGGAGGGCACCCGGCCCCGGCGCATCCTGGATGAGCTGGAGGCCCACGGCCATTACGACCTGACGGTGCGGGGGGTCATGGGGGGCCGGCCCATCTGCCGGCGGCTCCAGCATTATTACCTCAATGACGACCAGGATGTGGTGCTGATCATCGACTCCGACGTCACCGAGGCCCATGCCCGCCAGGTTAAGGAGCTGGATGTGGCCCGGAGCGAGACGGAGAAGGTCCGGGATATCATGGACTCCATCACCGGAGGCATCGCCGTGCTCCACATGACGGATCCGGACCATCTGTCCTTCGCCTACGTCAACCTCCAGCTCTTCCGCATCCTGAATTTCGAGCCCCTGGGCAACACCATGGCGGAAATCGCCGGATCCGGGGACCCGGCGGTGACGGCTTATTTCAACGATGCCTTCAGCGGGGTCCACCCCGACGATATCGAGCGGGTGCGGCGGATCTTCCGGGAGAATTACGGCGCCAGCCACTTCGTGGTGGCGGATTACCGGTGCCTGGGCGGCGACGGCTGCTACGTGTGGCTCAGTGAGGAGGTGACCCTGCGGGAGGTGACCCCGGGTTACCGGGTGTTTTACGCCACCTACCGGGACGTGGGTGAGGAGGTGCGCCTGCGCAGCCGCCTGAATGAACGGCTGGAGGAAGAAAAATCCCTGCGCCGCCAGGCCACGGCGGCCAGCGCCGCCAAGTCCGATTTCCTGTCCCGGATGAGCCACGACATCCGCACGCCATTGAACGGCATCATCGGCATGTCCTACCTGGCCTCCTGTGAGGACAACCCGCCCCGGACGGCGGAATACCTGAAGAAGATCGATACCTCCTCCCAGTTCCTCCTGGGGCTGGTGGGGGACGTGCTGGACATGTCCAAGGTGGAGAGCGACACCATGACCTTCCATCCCGAGCCCTACCCCTATGCGGTGTTCGGCAGCTACGTGGAGGCGGTGATCCGCCCCCTGTGCCGGGACAAGGACCAGAATCTGGTGCTGGATACGGAGATCCTGGAGGGGTGGGTGCCGTTGATGGATACCCTGCGGGTGAACCAGATCTTCTTCAACCTGCTGTCCAACGCGGTGAAGTACACGCCCGAGGGGGGGACCATCACCCTGGGCCTGAAGGCCTGTCTGACGGCGGAGGGACGCTTCGCCCTGGAGAGCTATGTGAAGGATACGGGGGTGGGCATGAGCGCGGAATTCCAGAAGGTGCTCTTCGACCCCTTCTCCCAGGAAGGGCGGGACGATGTGTCCGCCAAGCGGGGGACGGGTCTGGGCCTGGCCATCGTGAAGAAGCTGGTAGACCGCATGGGCGGCACCATCGCCGTGACCAGCGCCCCGGGGCGGGGGACCACCTTCACCCTGGAGCTGGTCTTCGACTGCCTGCGGGAGGACGCGCTCCCGACGCCGGCGGCGGGGGATTCGGCCCCGGATGACGCCGGCCTGGCGGGACGCCACGTGCTGCTGTGCGAGGATCATCCCTTGAATCAGGAGATCGCCCGGACCCTGCTGGAACGCAAGGGCATGGGGGTCTCGGTGGCGGAAAATGGCCAGCGGGGGGTGGACCGCTTCGCCCGGTCGCCGGTGGGGTATTACGATGCGGTGCTCATGGATATCCGCATGCCGGTGATGGATGGCTACGAGGCCACCCGGGCCCTCCGGGCCCTGCCCCGTCGGGACGCGGCCACGGTGCCCATCCTGGCCATGACGGCGGATACCTTTGCCTCGGATGTCCAGAAGTGCCTGGACGCCGGGATGAACGGCCATATCGCCAAGCCGCTGGATGTCAAGGGGCTGTATGGGACGCTGGCGCGGGTGATTGGGAAATGAGGAGAGGGGGTGCGCAATCAGATCGGATAGGAGCATCCCCATGCCTAACCCAGAACCGGCCACCCCGATATTTGAATCCCTCTGTAACGACGATTCCCATGGCTATCGTCAGATCGACGGGTTTCGACTGCGCCTGGAGTGAAAAACTTGGACAAATGATAAGCTGATTGTAAACTGAAAATATCTATTTACATTTTGAAAAGTTTGATTTTCTAATAAAGAACGTATAATATATATGTAACAGGTCCCCCCGCACCTCTCATTGAAGTGTCCCAGTGGGGGACGTTTTTATTTTGGAAGATTTTATAATTTGAAAGAGCCAAAAACATTGTTCTCAACAGGTATTTTAGTTGATACTCTTCTATATATTATATCTTCGTACCCCTTTTGTCCAAAAATCGCCGCCATCATGTAAAAAAAAGATCAAAATTGGTAAAATGTTGCTTTTTATCGCCAAGAATTCCCACTTAAGGGTTCTTGAAATCCGGACATGACCATGTTAAGATTATTACAAGAAAAAAACCAATGACAATAAAATGATATTGGTGATGGTGATAACATGGATCCCAGGCACCACCGGGGATCCGGACAACTGAATACACATACATGATGACAAAGATTGTCAGGGCCATGAGCCCAAAGGCCGGTCGGAGCCCACCTCTCCGCGCCGAAGGAATTGCGGTGCAAGCCGCAACTGATGCGCAACCGTCATCCCGTAAGGGAGAGTCGGAAACTTATCTTTGTCGGCAGACGTTTGGGGCCTTCGATTTTTAAGGCGGACAAGATTCTACAGCATTTCTGGAGTTTCTGCCTCCCACCCGCGTGTTTTTCACGCGCGGATGGGGGCGGAAACTCTTTTTTATTATCGGCTTGCCTTTGACGGAGCCGAAGGCGACAGGCAAAGGCACAGAGAGCCGGTTATGTGCAAGCGAAAGCGCGCGAATGGCGAACGATAGCCGATAATACGCATTTTCAGGCTTTTTCCACCGAAAGGTGGAATCAAGAAAAAGCCTGAAAAGGTGATCCGATAAAAAAAGCTTGCCTTTGACGGAGCCGAAGGCACCAAGCCGTAAATTTCAATGACAAAAAACACCAATCCTGTGTTCCAAAACAAGCGCACCTGGAAGTTGCCGCTTCCAGGTGCAAGGAGATGTTTACATCCGGTGACTGACCAAATATAAACATCTTTATTTTACCATATTCCTTGTTTCAACGACACCAGGATGTTGACATAAAAAAAGAATGAAGGAGAGGTTTTATGGTAAAAACAAGAT